>ERZ1034915.71-NODE-71-length-68804-cov-39.727705_pt1 | contig 68804 bp, 60 predicted proteins | sample MGYA00520592_ERZ1034915 | MGnify/ENA primary metagenome ERZ1034915 (study PRJEB33766, sample SAMN09781787) | gut metagenome | biome: gut microbiome | host: Homo sapiens | place: Madagascar | study: EMG produced TPA metagenomics assembly of the PRJNA485056 data set... | reverse complement strand
CTGTCTTGTTTTGAGAAGTTCGCGAAGCCCACTTCTCAAAACAAGACAGGCTCCCCGGCCCTCGTCCGTATGTTCTTCCGCTGAGCGAGCGGGACCTCGGACGTTTTTTCGGATGGACTGTCGATGCCCTTCGCTGTAGAGGCGGGCCGCGGGCAATCCGTTCCAATGTTTCCAAATGAATACGCTGTGAGCCGTGAGAGACGATTCTCCCCGCAAGCACTCTAGTATGCTAAAGTACCCAGAAGACCGGCGGAGCTATGCCGGTCTTCTGCTCTATATGAAACACAGCATGAGGAGGCTCACCAGATGACGGCCACACCGTGGGGATTCCGGGACATATTGCCCGAGGAGGCTCAGGCGCGCGAGGAGATTGCGCTGACGGTGAAGGGCTGCTTCAGGGAGCATCATTACCTTCCGGTTGAGACGCCGCTGCTCGAGGACAAGGGTTCACTCGAGGAAGGCGGCCGCATCGCGGATACTCCGTTCAAGCTTTTTGACGACGACGGCCGCTTGTTGGTGGTCCGTCCCGACAATACGCTGCCGATCGTACGCCTGGTTTCGACCCGCATGCGCGCTGCCGACCTGCCCCTGCGCCTTCGCTACGAGGCACCGGTGGTTCGTGAGTGCCAACGCAATGCCGGTGGCTCGCGCCAGTTTACTCAGTTGGGCTTTGAGCTTATCGGTGCGGGCGATACCGCGGGCGATGTCGAGATTGTCTCGCTGGTCGCCGAGGCCGTGCGTAAGCTCGCGCTGCCCGATGCGCGCATTATCGCAGGTAGCGTGCGTCCGTTTAAGGAGCTGCTCGCGGCGTGCGAGGATCGCGAGCTGGCCGCCGAGGCCCTGCGCTGTGTGCACGCCAACGACTTTGTGGGGCTCGATGCCCGCGTGGCGGAAAGCAACGAGCCCGAGGCTGTGAAGGCTGCCATTAGCGAGCTGCCGCGCCTACATGGCGGGGCCGAGGTGCTCGACCGCGTGGATGCGTTGTTGGCAGCTGCCGGTATCGTCGCGCCGCTCACGCGTGAGCTGCGTGCCCTGGTCGAGGGTCTGGCTCCCGAGGACGCCCAGGTGCTGTCGTTCGACTTCTCTATCATGAATTCCTTCGAATATTACACGGGCCTGGTCTTTAAGGCCTATGCCGGCGGCCTGCCCGATCCGGTGGGCTCGGGCGGTCGCTACGACTCCATCTTTACCGGCGCTTTTGGCGAGGGCATCGAGGTGCCGGCGGCGGGCTTTGCCTTTTCGCTCGAGCGCCTGGAGGCCGCGCGCACCTCGGCCGAGGACGCTGCCTCCGACGGCGACCACGCTGTGGGCCGTGGCGCCGAGGGCCCGCTGCGTATCGCCGTGCCCAAGGGCTCGCTTAAGGCCGACACGCTCGACGTGCTCGAGGCCGCGGGTCTGGACGTCTCTGAGCTGCGTGACCCCGGCCGTCACCTGATCGTGCGCGGTCGCGACACGCGTGCCGGCGAGGGCGCGGTCGGCGATATCGAGTTTGTCATCGTGCGTCCCAGCGATGCGCCCGCCTTTGTGGGCTGCGGCGGTGCCGATTGCGGCATCTGCGGTTGGGACTCGCTCATCGAGGCCGACCTCAACCTGCTGCAGCTGGTCGATTTGGGCTACGGCCTGTGCACCTTTATCGAGGCGGAGCCCGCGTGGCGTGCTGGCCAGGCCGAGCGCAACTATGCCCGCCGTGGGTCGCTTCGCGTGGCCACCAAATATCCGCGCATCGCGAGTGCCTGGTATGCCGAGCGTGGCGTGAATGCCGACATCGTTTCGTTGCACGGTAACATCGAGCTGGGCCCCATCGTCGGCATGACCGATCGCATCGTGGACATTACCGCCACGGGTGCCACGCTGCGCGACAACGACTTGGTCATCACCGGCCGCATTATGGACTGCACGGCCCGCTTCTTTGTCAATCCGGGTGCCGCGCGCCTGGACCCGCGCGTTCGCAACCTGGCCGATCGCCTGGCGGCTGCCGTGAAGGACAAGCATTTTGAGCCCGTCGCGGGCTCGGCACAATAGCGCGAGCGTGCACGGGCGCCCCCATATCCGGGCTGCGGACCAATTGGCGCCGCTGCCCGGCATCTCGTTTTTCGAACGCAACCTCGACCGATAGGGGATACCGATATGAAGACCATCAAGCTTGCTCCCGGTGAGCGCCTCGTTACCAACCAGCTCAACCGCAAGGGTGTGCTGCCGCAAAACATCGTCGACGCCGCCCGCGATATCGTGGCCAACGTGCGCGCCAACGGCGATGCCGCGGTGCGCGATTACTGCCAACGTTTTGATGGTGTTGAGCTGGAGAGTTTCCGTCTGCCGCAGGAGCAGATCGATGCCGCGCTCGAAGGCCTCGACCCGGCTTTTGTCGCCGCGCTCGAGAAGGCCGCGCGCCAGATTCGCGAGTTCCACCAGCGCGAGGTCGAGCAGAGCTGGTTTACCACGCGTGCGGATGGCACGATGCTCGGCGTTAAGGTGACCCCGCTCGCGGCGGCCGGCATCTACGTGCCGGGCGGTCGCGCGCAGTATCCCTCCACCGTGCTCATGAATGCCATTCCCGCAAAGGTCGCCGGCGTCAAGCGCGTGGTTATGGTGACCCCGCCGCAAAAGGACGGCCTGATCAGCCCCTACACGCTCGCCGCGGCAAAGCTCGGCGGCGTGGACGAAATCTATATGGTGGGCGGCGCCCAGGCCGTGGCCGCGCTGGCGTACGGCACCGAGACCATTCCGCGCGTCGACAAAATTACCGGCCCAGGCAACGCCTTTGTTGCCGCCGCCAAGCAGATTGTCTCGGGCGACGTGGGCATCGACATGGTCGCCGGTCCCTCCGAGGTCTGCGTGTTGGCCGATGCCACGGCCAAGCCTATGGTGGTCGCGGCCGACTTGATGGCGCAGGCCGAGCACGATCCGCTGGCTGCCTGCTACCTGGTGACCTGCGACGAGCAGTTTGCGCGCGAGGTCGAGGCGGGTATCGACATTCTGGTGGCGCAGTCCCCGCGCGCCGAGATCACGCGTGCCTCGCTCGATAACGAGGGCACCATCGTGGTGGCCGCCGACATGGCTGCCGCCGTCGAGGCCGTGAACACCGTGGCGCCCGAGCACCTTGAGCTGCACTGCAAGGACGCGATGGGCCTGCTCGGCGGCATTCGCAACGCCGGCGCCATCTTTGTGGGCGCCTGGAGCTCCGAGCCGCTCGGCGATTACGTCGCCGGCCCCAATCATACGCTGCCGACCGGCGGCACGGCCCTGTTCTCCAACCCGCTTTCGGTGGAAGAGTTCGTCAAACGCTCGAGTGTCATTTGCTATACGCCCGAAGGCCTGCTCTCCGACGCTCCCGCTACGCAGCGCCTGGCCGAGGCCGAGGGCCTGTGGGCGCACGCGCTTTCTGCCGCCCTGCGTCGCCGCGTACTGGAACAGGGCGAGGACGCCGTGAGTGCCGAGTCGCTGGCTGCGGCCGACCTGACCAAGGTCGCCTGGCCGGGCGATACGACCGCGACGGTTGCTGAGGGCGTGGACCTGGCGGCGGCTGCGGGCGCGGATGGCGCCCCGACCGGCAAGGAGGCCTAACATGGCCGAGCTGACGCCGCGCATGAAGGAGCTCGTCCAGCCCTACCTGTCTGGCATCGAGCCCTATGATCCCAACTTTACGCCCACGCGCATCAACCTTTCGGCAAACGAGAACACCTATCCCGTGCCGGCCGGCGTGCGCGAGTTAATCGATGCAGCCCTGGCTGCCACGCCGCTCAACCGCTATCCCGACCCCATGTCCAACGACCTGCGCGACGAGCTGGCCGCCTGGCATGGCGTGACGCGCGAGAATATCTGCGTGGGCAACGGCGGCGACGAGCTGCTCTATAACTACCTGCTGGCGTTTGGCGGCGCGGGGCGGACCCTGCTTAACTGCCCGCCGTGCTTTAGCGAGTACGCGTTCTTTGCGTCGCTCTGTCAGACCGAGGTGCGCGACGTGTGGCGCGACCCGGCGACCTTTGAGCTCGACCAGGCAGCCGTGCTTGCGGCGGCACCCGAGTGCAACCTGGCCATCGTGACCTCGCCCAATAACCCCACGGGCGACGTGGCACCGCTCGACTTTGTCGCGGCGCTGTGCGATGCGTGCCCCGGCATGGTCATGGTCGACGAAGCCTACGTTGAGTTTGCCGACGATTCGTTTGGCGCGGCCACCACGGCGCAAGGCCTTATCGCCGAGCATCCCAACCTGGTGATTCTACATACGCTGTCCAAGGCGTTTGGTGCCGCCGGCACGCGTCTGGGCTATGTGATTGCGGCACCCGAGGTCGTCGACGTGTTCGCGGCGATTCGCCAGATCTATTCGGTCAACGTGCTGAGCCAGGCCGCAGCGCTTGCCTGCGTGCGTGCTCGCGATGCGTATGCACCCGTGGCGGCGCAAGTTACATCCGAGCGCGAGCGCGAGTTGTGCGCCCTGCGCGCAATGGCTGCCGAGGGCATGCCCGTGGAGGCATGGCCGAGCGCGGCGAATTTTGTGCTCGTGCGCACGCCGCATGCCACGCGCGTGCGCGAGCGTCTGCGCGACGAGTATTCGATTCTGGTGCGCGACTTTAGCTACGCGCCGGGGCTCGCGGATTGTCTGCGCATTACCGTGGGCACCCCGCAGGAAAACGATGAGGTGCTGGCCGCGTTTGCCGCGCTGGTGAAGGAGGAGATGTAGATGGATCGCTATGCCGAGGTAACCCGCAAGACGGGCGAGACCGACATTGTCGTAAAGCTCGACCTGGACGGATCTGGCGTGTGCGATATCTCGACCGGCGTGCCGTTTTTCGACCACATGCTCAACGCTTTTGGCCGCCATGGTCTGTTCGATCTGACGGTGCACGCGGTGGGCGACGTGGAGGTCGATGCGCACCACACCGTCGAGGACACGGGTATTGTGCTGGGCGAGGCGTTTTGTCAGGCGCTGGGCGACAAGGCGGGCATTACGCGCTTTGCCGACGCGGCGATCGCCATGGACGAGACGCTTGTGATGGCTGCTGTTGATATTTCGGGCCGCGGGCAGGCTTACTGCGAGCTGCCCGTGCCCACCGAGCGCGTGGGCAGCTTTGATACCGAGCTGGCCGTCGAGTTCTTCTACGCCTTCGCGCGCGATGCCAAGCTCACGCTGCATGTGCGCGAGCTGGCGGGCGGCAACTCGCATCACATTATCGAGGCTGCCTTTAAGGCCGTGGGCCGCACGATGCGCCACGCCTGCGAGCTCGATCCCCGCGTGCAGGGCATCCCCAGCACCAAGGGCTCACTGTAACCGCTGCAAAGGCAGAAACCACTACGAAGGTGCCTGTCCCCTTTGTGGTGGTTTTTGGACAAGACGAGGAGGAGGGGTCGCGTGGGCGAACCGAAGATCGTGGTGGTCGACTACCACAAGGGCAACTTGTCGAGCGTCGTGCGCGGGCTTGCGCGCGCCGGTGCCGCCGCTTGTACGTCGGATGATCCGGAGCAGATCCGCGACGCCGACGGCCTGGTCATCCCGGGCGTGGGCGCGTTCTATGACGCGATCGCCTTTATGCGCCAGAGCGGCGAGGCGGACGCGGTGCTCGGTGCCGTTGTCGCCGGAACTCCGCTGCTCGGCATCTGCCTGGGTCTTCAGCTGTTTTTTGAGCGCGGCAACGAGGGCGTGCCTGCGGACGAGGGCATGGCTGCAGACGGCAGCACCCCTGAGCAGTCTGGCGGCCCCTGGGTCGATGGCCTGGGCATCATGCGCGGTTCGTGCACGCGCTTGGAGTCGAGTCGCCTGAAGGTGCCGCACGTGGGCTGGGACCAGGTGCACATGACGCCCGCCGGGGCGGCCGATCCGTTGCTCGCCGGTTTTGCCGAGGGCGCCAACATGTACTTCACCCACAGCTACGCGGTGGCCGACGACGCCGATGCCGCTGATGTTTTGGCGTGCACGCACTACACGCGGAGTTTCCCGTGCATTGTGCGTCACGGCAACGTGTGGGGCTGTCAGTTCCATCCCGAGAAATCCTCCGCGCTTGGTCAGCGCATCCTTAAGAACTTCGTCAACATCGTCGAGGAGGTTGGCCGATGATCCTGTTTCCCGCAATCGATTTGATCGGCGGCAAGGTCGTGCGCCTGGAGCGCGGCGACCGGAGCCGCTGCAAGGTATATTCCGACGACCCCGTTGCCGTTGCTCGCTCCTTTGCCGAGCAGGGTGCGAGCTGGGTGCACGTCGTCGACCTGTCCGCTGCCTTTGGCGAGGACGAGGACGCGTGCGCTGCCAACTCGGCGGCGATTAAGGCTATCTGCGGCGTCGACGGCCTGTCCGTGGACGTGGGCGGCGGTGTCCGCTCGCTCGCGCGCATCGACGAGCTGGCCGGCTATGGTGCTCGCCGCATTGCGCTGGGCACCGTGCTGGTGACCGAGCCGGGTTTTGCCGAGGTGGCAGCCCAAGGCTTTGGCGAGCTGTTGGTGGCAGATATTGCTGCGCGCGACGGCCAGGTCAAGGTGAATGGCTGGCGCGACGGCGCGGGCGTGGCGCTCGACGATGCCGTGGCGCAGCTTTCCGAGCTGGGCTTTAAGCATCTGGTGTATACCGACATCGCGCGCGATGGCATGCAGACGGGCATCGATGTGGCGGCGTATCGCCATGTGGCCGAGGTCGCGGGATTTCCCGTCGTGGCTTCGGGCGGCATCTCGACGCTCGACGACATCCGCGCGCTGGCCGCGGTGGGCGAGGGCGCGATTGAAGGCGCCATTACCGGCCGTGCACTCTACGAGGGTAACTTTACGCTGGTACAGGCGTTGGCCGCCGCCCGAGGGGAGGAGTAGCCCATGCTTACCAAGCGCGTGATTCCCTGTCTAGACGTCAAGGACGGCCGTGTGGTCAAAGGCGTCAACTTTGTGAGCCTGCGCGATGCGGGCGATCCGGTGGAGCTTGCCCGTGCCTACGACCGCGAGGGTGCAGACGAGGTCGTCTTCCTGGACATTACCGCGACGAGCGACAACCGCGCGACGACCATCGAGATGGCGGCGCACGCGGCCGAGGAGCTCGCTATTCCCTATACCGTGGGCGGCGGTTTCCGCGACTTGGCGGGCATGCGAACCATGGTTGCCGCCGGTGCCGACAAGGTGTCGCTTAACTCTGCCGCCGTGCGCGATCCGTCGTTGATCAGCCAGGCCGCCGCGGCGTTTGGCAGCCAGGCCGTGGTCGTGGCGATTGATGCCAAGCGCGTGGGCCTGCCCGGTCAGCCGGATGCCGACAAGTGGGAGGTCTTCACGGCGGGCGGTCGCAACGCCACGGGTATCGATGCGGTGGCGTGGGCCGAGGAAGCGGCTCGTCGCGGCGCCGGTGAGATCTTGCTCACCAGCATGGATCGCGACGGCACCAAGGCTGGCTTCGACCTGGCACTCACCCGCGCCGTGGCGCGCGCGGTGCCGATCCCGGTGATCGCAAGCGGCGGCGTGGGCACGCTCGAGCATTTTGCCGAGGGCGTGATCGAGGGCGAAGCCGACGCCGTACTGGCGGCCAGCGTCTTTCACTTTGGAACTTTCAGCATTCGCCAGGTGAAGGAGTATATGGCATCTCAAGGCATCCCTGTCCGGCTGGACTTTTAATGCTGCGGCTTGTCCAGGCACTTCGGGGCTGAGGGCGTGCGCTGCGGCTTGTCCAGGCGCCCGACCTTCCGGCTCCAACCCTCCTCGCGTACTTTAAGTACGCGTCGTCGGGCTTGTCGCTCGGAATCTCGGGCACCTGGACAACCCTCGCCGACCTGCGAAGTTTGAATTTGGGGAGAGAAATGGAAGAGATAACCGATCCTTCAAAACTTACGTACGACGCCCGCGGGCTGATTCCTTGCGTGGTTCAGCAGCATGACACCGGTGAGGTGCTTATGGTTGCTTGGATGAACGAGGAATCGGTGGGGCTGACGCTCAAGACCGGGACCACGTGGTTTTGGAGTCGCAGCCGTCAGGAGCTCTGGAACAAGGGCGCGACGAGTGGCAACATGCAGGAGGTCAAGGAGCTCTGGGCCGACTGCGATAGCGATACGCTGCTGGTCAAGGTGGACTCACCGGGCCCGGCCTGCCATACCGGCAACCGTACCTGCTTCTTTAAGCGCGTGGAAGGGGGAGTGCGATGAAAGTCGTGACGCCGTTCGAGGTCGCCGAATGCAACACCGAGCTCCTCCGTGCGGGCGTGCCATGCCGCGTGCACCTGACTGATGCCTGCGGGGCGCAGTCGCTTTGGCTCGAGGCCGAGAAGGAAAGGCTCAATGAGGCCCATGCCGTCATCGTCGAGTTCTTTGAGAAAAAGGGCGCAAAGCCTCGGTTCGATGAGACCGGTACCTACTTTACGCTGCAGTAACGAGAGGAAATAACCATGGGAGTCAGAACAGCTAACGTGCAGCCGGGAAACATCGGTGAGACGCTGACGGGACTGGCCGAGGTGATTCACGGTCGTCGCGACGCATCGCCGCAGGAGAGCTATACCGCCCGTCTGCTGACCGACGTCGAGGACGAACTGCTCAAGAAGCTTGCCGAGGAGGCGAGCGAGGTCATCATGGCCTGCAAGGACAACGACCACGACCACATCCGCTACGAGGCCGGCGACCTGGTCTACCACCTGCTCGTAACCCTTGAGCGTTATGGCATCACCCTCGACGAACTGGCCGGCGAACTCAACGCCCGCCGCCACTAGTCATCGGGGACGTTCTTAAACGACTAGTTAGGCGAGGGGCGTGGACTCCCATTCGCCGGTGGGGTGGGGGATATCGAAGGCCCGGTAGCCGCAGTCGTAGGCGTGGGCCTGGGCCTCGCGGATGTTCCAACAAATATCGCAGGCGCGGTGCGCGTCTGAGCCAAAGGTAATGGGCACCTCGGCATGGGCAAAACAGCGCAAAAGGCCGGTTGCGGGATAGTAGTCGTCGAGTCCCTTGCGCGGTGCGGCCGTCGAGACCTCAACGCGGCGACCCGTATCGTGCGCGCACTCGGCCATCTGCCCCCAAAACGGCGCCGGGTCAAAATCGGGCGCAAAGCCCTCCTTCGAAAAGCGCATGACCAGGTCGGGATGGGCCATCACATCAAAGTTGAGTGAGCTTTCGCAAGCACGGCACCAGTCGTCGACGTAGCGCTCCCACACGCCGCGCACGCCCAGGTTTTCCCAAACATGCAGGTTGGTATCGTCGTCGATCCAGCCACAAAGCGAATCGGGCGTATCGGGGCGAGCGACGCTCTCTGTTCCCGCCGTGCCCGCGGCGCCGGCCATGATATCGCCCGGGTCGCCAATCCAGTGCACGCTGCCCAAGCGCACCACGGCGCTCGCTGACCAGCGCTCTACCAAGGGCTCGCAGCCCTCGTACCAATCGCATTCAAAACCGTAGATAAAGGTGAGCTCCGGCGCAATCTGCGCGGCGAGTTTGCGGGCGTCCTCAAAGGCCAGACGATGTGCCGGCAAGTCGCCCACGACGACCTGCACCTCGCAGTTGGCGTCCATGCTGGCGGGCAGGGTGAGGTGGTCAGTCGAGACCATAACGCGGCAGCCGGCGGCGGCAGCAGCGCGGACGTTGTCCTCAAACGAGGCATGGCCATCCGAAAACGAGGTATGAGTATGGCAATCGACCAGCGGGCAGGCGGACATGGCGACTCCTTTGCGTTTGGCGAATCCGTTCCATTGTAATGGCGGCCTCGGCGCGGCGGGAACGCTGCAAGTCGAAACCGACTGGAAAGGGCAGCTGGCGCGTGCCGGCGCCGGCGACTACTTGCTTCGTGCCGCCACGCGTTTGGCCTGCACCGTTACCATCGCGTGTCTCACGGCGGTGATGGGGCGATAGCGGATCATGCGCGGTCCCGACCAGCGCATGACCTCGCGGATCTTCTCGCGCATGGCAGGCCGGTAACAATGCGAAGGACAGGCCGAGCAAAATGTCTTGGTGTCCATGTGGGGGCAGCGCTCGATGCGCGCGACGGCGTAGGCCTGCAGCTCGGCACATTCGGAGCAGAGCGTAATGGTCCGAAGGCCGAGCTTCACGCGCACGGACTCATCGTCGCCAGCCTGTTCGACCGCATGCCCGCCGCCATGATGCCCGCGGCACCACAATGCGATCATCTGCGACACCATCTGGGCCTCGCGTGCACGTTTGCGCGCCAGCTCCGGCGTGTCGGCGGTGCGCGCCATTAGCTGAGCCTCCCGTGCTCGACCGAAAGCGAGCAATCGGCAAAGGCGCAGGTGCTGGCACGGTGGCTTACGAGTACGATGGTCTTGCCGCGGCGCTTGAGCTCGTCAACGGCCTGCATTACGGACGCCTCGTTGAGGGCGTCGAGTGCGCTGGTGGGCTCGTCGAGCAAGATGAAAGGCGCGTCGTTGAGGAAGATGCGCGCAAGGCCGATGCGCTGGCGCTCGCCGCCCGAAAGCGAGTCGCCCAGCTCGGCAACCGGGGTGTCGAGACCCTGCGGCAGGCGGTCGATGAGGGCGGTAAGCGAAGCGGAGCGGCAAGCGTCGAGCAGCTCGGCATTGGTGGCGTTGGCGCGCGCGACCAGCAGATTCTCGCGTACGGTGCCGCAGAACAGATGTGTGTCCTGGGTCATATAGGCCTCGTGGCTGCGCAGGCTCGCCGTGTTGATGTGGCGGGCATCGACACCGCTCACCGTGATGGTGCCGGCTGCGGGGTCCCAAAAGCGCATGAGCAGCTTAAGCAGCGTCGACTTGCCCGAGCCCGAGCGCCCCATGACGCAGGTCATGGTGCCGAGCGCAAAGGTGCAGGTCACGTCGTCGAGGATGAGACTCGAAGCGGGGTCATTCGCGGCCTGCTCTGTGGCGTCGGCACCACTCACGTCCACGCCGTCCGCATAGCTAAAGCTCACATGCTCGGCTGCGGCGCCGGCAAACTCAACGTCCTGTCCGTCGGCGACCTCGGCGCACTGGGGCTGCTCGTCGAGCAAATCGAGCACGCGTGCGCCCGAGGCGAGCGTCTCCTGCAGTGAGGCGCCCAGGCGGCTCACGGCCATCACCGAGCCAAACGACGACACAAAGGTAAAGACGGCGACAAACGCTGCGGCAAAATCAATCGTTCCCGCAGCCACCAGCTGCAGCGCGCGCTCGAGCATCACCAGATTGGCCGCAAGAATAAGCGCATCGGCTACGGCCTCGCTGGCCGCCTGGCGGCGCTTGAGGCGCGCGTCCACGGCGCCGACTCGCTCGGTCAGCTTGCCCAGGGCACGGCTGCGATCGGCGCCACCGGCAAACTGGATAGTCTCGGACGCGCCGCGTAGACTGTCGAGCACAAAGGCACCCAGCTTACCGACGCCCTCGCGGCTCTGGCGGCCGGTGGTGCCGCATGCCTTGGCCGAGATCAGGGGCAGCAGCACGCCCAGGACCGCGTAGGCCACGAGCGCGATGCCCGCGAGCTCGGGGCTCACAGCCAGCAAAAAGCCCTCAAACACAACGGTGCAGACCAGAGCGATGGCAATGGGCGAGATGGTGTGCGCGTAGAAGACCTCGAGCAGCTCGATATCCGAGGTGACCAGGCTCACGAGCTCGCCCTTGCCGCGGCCCTCGAGCTTGGCGGGGGCGAGCTGGCGCAGGGCGCCAAACACCAGGTCGCGAACGTGCGCGAGCAGACGGAATGCGATGTAATGGTTGCAGAGCTGCTCGCCGTAATGGAGCGGCCCGCGCGCGATGCCGCAGACGGCGCAGGCCACGCATGCCGCGACAAGGCCCAGGCCCAGGGCGTTGCGGCCCAGCGCGGCCATAAGGCCAAGGGCGCCAAAGGCCGGCACGAACGCGGCGGTGAGCATGCCAATGCTGCCTAGCGCGACGGCTAGTACAAGCCAGCCGGCAAGCGGTCGGACGAGCCCCATCATGCGCCACATGATGGACGGCGCCGAGCGACGGGCGCGGCCGGAGTCAGGCGCCGCGGCAGCGGAAGACGAGCTGGCACCGTTGAGGCCATCGGCACAGGCGGCGCTGCCGTCAACAGCCTCAACCGCGCCGGCATCCTCGGCATCACTCTCCGCATACGCATATGCCGAGAGCTGCTCCTGGCTGTTCCACATGCGCGCATAGGCGCCCGCGGTGGCCAAGAGCTCGCCGTGAGTCCCGTGCTCGGCAATACGGCCACGCTCCAGCACCAGAATCTGGTCGGCGTCCACGATTGTCGACAGGCGATGTGCCACCACGATTACGGTGTGCTCGCCGGCGAGCGACGCGATGACCTCGCCGATCGCGGCCTCGCTTGCGGCATCGACGTTGCTTGTAGCCTCGTCAAACACATAGATCGGCGAGTCGTGCAGCAGGGCGCGGGCCATGCACACGCGCTGGCGCTGGCCGCCCGAAAGGTTGGTGCCGCCCTCGTTAATCACCATGTCGAGCCCGCCGTTGGCCTGCACAAAGGCCGCCACGCGCGTGCGGTCGAGCGCGCGCAAAAGCTCGGTATCGGTGGCGTTGGGCTGGGCGAGCAGCAGGTTGTCGCGCAGGGTGCCGGCAAACAGGTAGCCGTTGGTGGGCACCAGGGTGACGGCGCGCATGAGTGAGGCGGCCGTGGCATCGCGCAGCTCGACGCCGCCGATGCGAACGCTGCCACGGTAGGCGCCCTTGCGGCCCGCGATAATCCCCGCGAGCGTGGACTTGCCGCCGCCGCTTTCGCCCACGAGTGCCACGAGCGAGCCGTGCGCAATGGTCGCGCTGGCGCTGTCCAGCACCGTGCGGTCGCCGTATGCATAGCTCACGCCCGCGAGCTCGATATCGCCGCGACCGTCAAGCTCAACATCGCCGCGCTCGGGCTCGGGCGTATCCAAAATGCTGAACATGCGGCGCGAGGCGGCCATGCCGTTCATGGCCGTGTGGAACAGCGATCCCAGGCGGCGCATGGGCAAAAAGAACTCCTGCGACAGAAAGACGATGAGGAAGGCAGACTCAAAGCCGATCTTGCCCGTGGCGAGCTGCAGCGCGGCTACGATAATGCCGAGCGCGGCACCCATATAGACGACCAGGTCCATAACGCAAATGGAGCGCAGCTGCATCACCAGCAGGCGCATGGTCGCTGTGCGGAAACGCTCGGACTCTGCGTTGATGCGCTCGTGCCAGCTGCGATCGGCCTGGTAGACCTTAAGGGTGGTGAGACCCTGCACGGCCTCCAGGAACATGCCGCCCAGATCGACATAGCTGCCCCAGTACTCGGCACCGATCTTTTTGGCGTTGCGCATGACCATCATGATGGAGACGGGGATGACCGGAACGCAGGCGAGCAGCAGCGCGGCGGGAAGACCCGCCTGGCCCACGAGCAGTACAAACAGCGTGATGGGTGCCAAGCCTGCAAAGAAGAGCTGCGGCAGATAGCCGCCAAAGTACACCTGGAGTTGCGTGGCGCCCTCGACGCTAGTCTGGACGGCCTCGGCGGTGGGGACGGTTTCGGTGTAGGAGGGGCCGAGTGCGGTGAGCTTGTCGTAGACGAGCGAGCGCACGCGGCGGACGGCCTCGAACGCGGCCTTGTCGCCGGCGCGTTGGGCCAGGTAGATGGAGGCGGCGCGCACGATGATGGCGGCGGCGAGCGGCAAGGCCGCCTGTGCGAGGGCATCGACGGCGAGCGCGGCGGAAAGACCGTCCGTGACGATGCCGCCCAAGATGCGCGCAAGCACCCACATCACCGTGATGTTTGCCATGAGTGCGATCCACTTAAACAGGACACTTGCCATAATGTAGGGCGTTGCCTGCGGAACCAGGGAGAAGAGCCGCTTCTCGAACATGAAACCTCCTATGCCGTAACGGTGCCGGGCGGGGTTCTCGGCAGCCGCTTAGTTAGCCAAATGCAACTAGAGTAACATCGTGTAGCGGATAAGTATGCCGAGGGTTATTTTTTGGCCGATGAACTGCGTAGAAAGTTCAAAATTGTTGAGTGCGGCGAACTTTGTGGTGGACGGAATGCGGGCGCAATTCTGATCGTGTGCGGCCCCGCTCCAAAACGTGTACGTCAGCCTCCAAAACCGACAAAAAATTACATGTTTGGAGGCTGATGTGCATGTTTGGATAGGGGCGAGGGCGGCGACGAACGAAAGTCACGCCCGTGCCACGTCCGATGTGCTAGCGTTTGGGTGAATAAAACGAGCCCGTGCGGAAAGGACCCGGACCGTATGCAACGTGGAAGTACATCTCCGCTGTCCCGCGAGACCGATGCGCCCGAGACCATCGTCAAGCTGGAATGCGATATTGACGACGCATCGCCCGAGGTGCTCGCCTACGCCGCCGAACGCCTGCGCGAGGCGGGCGCCCGCGAGGTACACTGGCTGCCCCTCTATTGTAAAAAGGGCCGCCCCGGATGGCAGCTGCAGGTGATTTGCTCACACGAGGATATCGACCGCCTGCAGACGATTATCTTTTTGGAAACCACGACCAACGGTATCCGGCGCCAGGTGATGGAACGCGTTTGCCTGCCGCGTCGTTTTGAGCAGGTAGAGACGCCTTGGGGCGAGGTAGCCGTCAAGGTGGCCACCCTGCCCGACGGCAGCGAGCGCGCGGCGCCCGAGTACGAGGACTGCGCCCGTCTTGCCCGCGAACATGGCGTGCCGCTCCAACGCGTGATGCAGGCGGCTCAGAGTGCGGCGCTTCGATTTGAGTAACGCGGCCGGTGACACGCCGCGCCCAGCCCCATCAAACCCACCCGAAAGGACCACCATGAAATACCTCATCGCTTCCGACATTCACGGCTCGGCATACTGGGCCGAGCGCCTCTGCGCTGCCATCGAATCCGAGCAGCCCGACCGTATTGTGCTGCTAGGCGACCTGCTCTACCACGGCCCGCGCAACGACCTGCCGCGCGACTACGCCCCCAAGCGTGTGATTCCGCTGCTCAACGCCCTGGCCGACCGCATCATCGCGGTGCGCGGCAACTGCGACGCCGAGGTCGACCAGATGGTCCTCGACTTCCCCGTCATGGCGGACTACGCCACGTTGTTTGACGAGACCGGCCGCGAACTGTTCCTGACGCACGGCCACGTTTTTGGCGCCGGTATGCACAACAGCGTCGACCACGCGCCCGTGCTGCCCGAGGGTTCCGCGCTCGTCTACGGCCACACGCACATCAAGGTTAACGAGGAAAGCGCCGCGCACCCGGGCCTGTGGCTCTTCAACCCCGGCAGCGTGAGCATTCCCAAGGACGGCACGCACAGCTACGGCATCTACGAGAACGGCGCGTTCCGCCACGTGATCCTGGAGGAGGACTAACCATGGCCGAGCATATGGCTCAGCAAAATGCCGAGGGCTCGCGCGATCTGTCCACGCTGGTCGACGCGTCGGCTGAGCTGCAGCATCTGGTGCAGACCATCTGGCGCCTACGCCAGCCCGACGGCTGTCCGTGGGACCGCGAGCAGACACACCGCAGCATTGGTAAGAACATGATTGAGGAGGCCTATGAGGCGCTCGACTGCATCGAGGCCGACGACGCGGCACACCTTCGCGAGGAGCTAGGCGACGTGCTCATGCAGGTGGTGCTGCATGCGCAGATTGCGGCGGACGCCGGCGAGTTTACGCTGGCCGACGTGGCGCGCGATATCGACGCCAAGCTCATTCGCCGCCACCCGCACGTGTTTGGCGATGCGGATGCCGACAACCCCGACGAGGTGCTCAAGATTTGGGACGAGGTCAAGCTTGCCGAGAAGGCTGCCAAGGACAAGGCTGTGGCGGCGGGCGAGGCTGCGCCCGAAGGCCTGCTCGACGGCGTGCCCACGCACCTGCCGGCGCTGATGCAAGCTCAGAAGGTGTCGCGCAAGGCGGCGGCCGTGGGCTTTGAATGGGAGACGGTCCAGGATGTGTGGGACGAGGTCGCCGAGGAGCGTGCCGAGTTTGAGGCCGAGGCGCCCGGCTCGCCCGAGCGCGAGATGGAGTTTGGCGACCTGCTCTTTGCCCTGGTCAACGTCGCGCGCAAGGAGGGCATCGACGCCGAGAGCGCTCTGCGCGCGAGCACGGCCAAGTTCCGCCGTCGCTGGGCTGCGATGGAGCAGATGGCGGCCGGTGCTCACGTGGATCTTGCCGAGCTTTCGACCCACGGCCTCAACGACCTGTGGGATGCCGCCAAGGCAGAGGAGTAAGACTGCGGGAACGACGGGCTGACACGCTTCATCGTTCCCGCTAAATTTTTCGAAAATCAAGTGTATCCCTCGGCTAACTTAGGGCATAATGCAAAAAGTGCGACATGGCTAACTTACGGAGGCGCACCGACGGTGCACGGTCAGCCGGTCGCCAAGCATTCAACCCGTTTCTAAGTGAGAGGAAGACAACATGAGCGATATTTTGGACGTCTACGGTCGCGAGGTGCTCGACAGCCGCGGCAATCCCACCGTCGAGGTCGAGGTCGTGCTCGAGGACGGCAGCTTTGGCCGCGCAATGGTGCCTTCGGGTGCTTCGACCGGCGCCTTTGAGGCCTGCGAGCTGCGCGATGGCGACAAGGGCCGCTACCTGGGCAAGGGCGTCTCGCAGGCCGTCGAGCACGTCAATAACGAGTGCGCTAACGCCGTCGTGGGCCTCGACGCCTTCGACCAGCGCGCCGTCGATGCCGCGCTGATTGCCGCGGACGGTACCCCCAACAAGACCAAGCTCGGCGCCAACGCCATCCTGGGCGTGTCGCTGGCCGTCGCCCGCGCCGCTGCCGAGTCGGCGGGCCTGTCGCTGTACCAGTACCTGGGCGGCGTTAACGCCCATCTGCTGCCCACGCCCATGATGAACATCCTCAACGGCGGCGTGCATGCCGACAATAACGTTGACTTCCAGGAGTTCATGATCATGCCGGTGGGCGCCCCGAGCTTTGCCGAGGGTCTGCGCTGGTGCGCCGAGGTCTATCACACCCTCAAGGGCGTGCTGCACGAGGCCGGCCTGGGCGGCGGCGTGGGCGACGAGGGCGGCTTCGCACCTAACCTCAAGACCAATGCCGAGCCGTTCGAGTACATCACCAAGGCCGTGGAGAAGGCCGGCTTTAAGCCCGGCGTCGACTTCATGTACGCCATGGACCCGGCGTCGACCGAGTTCTACAACGCCGAGACCGGCATGTACGAGCTCAAGGGCGAGGGCGTTGAGTACACGAGCGCCCAGATGGTCGATTACTGGGAGAAGCTCGTCGACACCTATCCCATCATCTCCATCGAGGACGGCATGGCCGAGGAGGACTGGGACGGCTGGGTCGAGCTTACCCGCCGCATTGGCAACAAGGTGCAGCTGGTGGGCGACGACCTGTTCGTCACCAACACCGAGCGCCTCAAGAAGGGCATCGAGCTGGGCGCCGCCAACGCGATCCTGGTCAAGGTCAACCAGATCGGCACGCTCACCGAGTCGCTCGAGGCCATCGAGACCGCCAAGGAGGCCGGCTACGCCTGCATCGTGAGCCACCGCTCCGGCGAGACCGAGGATTCTACGATCGCCGACCTGGTCGTGGGCGTCAACGCCGGCCAGATCAAGTCGGGCGCCCCGTGCCGCAGCGACCGCATCGCCAAGTACAACCAGCTCATCCGTATCGAGGACGAGCTCGAGGGCGGCGCACGCTACGCTGGTAAGGCCGCGTTCTACAACATCCGCTAGACAAGTGGTGCTGCGGGGGCGGGGTTGACTCGGCTCCGCTCCACTTCTGATGGCCGCCGTTAGGCGCTGGGCCGTGTGGCTCAGCGCCTTTTTTATGTCGAGCAAAGGCTGGCGAAGGCGTTGCGGGCGCTCGTGCTATAACTAAAGGACTTAGCGCAAACAAACCTCAACCGCACAAGGCGCACATGGATCAGATTTACGACAACAGGTACTATTCCGCCGGTTCGCGTGAGCCGTCGTCCCGTCGCGCGCATACGGTGCAGCTCGGCGGGTCCGTCTACGCCGGCGCCGATCGCTCGGCGCAGCGTCCGGCAAGTGCCTCGCGCCCCAGTGCTCAAATGAATACCTCGGCAGACGGACCGGTGCACCCGTCGCGCTCGGCGCACGCATCGCGCTCCTCGGCTCAGACGCACGACAGGTCGAGCAGGGCCTCGAACCGTCTTTCGGGCTCGGACTTTATGCACTACGCCAACGACAACGCGGTGGTCAAGGCGATCTACGACTTTACGCATGGCTCTCTGCGCCCGCTGTTTATCGGTATCGTCGTGGCACTGGCGCTCGTGAGCCTGTACTTCCCCGTGCGCGACCTGTACGTGGCCAAGCGTTCGAGCGACATCTTGGCCAAGCAGGTCGAGATTCGCGAGCAATACAACGACGAGCTGCAAAAAAGCGTCGACAAGCTGCTCTCGGAGGAGGGCATTAAAGATGCGGCGACCGAGGACCTGGGCCTGGTGATGCCCGGCGAGACCAAGATTGACGTGCTGGGACTGGATGATGATTCGGACTCGTCGTCGAGCTCAAAGTCGTCGAACGCCAAGAAGGCCAGTGAAGTGGCCAAGGAAATCGAAGAGGTCGGCAAAGACGCGCCGTGGTACATTCAGGCGCTCGATATGCTGTTTGGATTTAACGGCGTCGAGGGCCAGACGGTCGCGTCCAGCGGCGAATAGGTGAGTAGCGCCCGGAGGGGAGCCCGCAATGGCAAATTGCAAACGATATAAGGTGGCGGCGATTGACCTGGGAACGGTGTCGTCGCGACTGGTGTTGGCGCAGGTCGAGGCTGGGGCGATTGTGGAATCGTCCAAGCACACCGAGATTACCGACCTGGGCGAGGGCGTGGACGCGACGGGCCGCTTTTGCGAGGCGGCCGTTGAGCGTGTGCTCGAAGCGTGTCGTATGTTTGTGGATGAGGCGCGTGCCTTTGGGGCCGCGTGCGTCTGCACCACGTGCACGAGTGCCGCGCGCGATGCGTCCAATGCCGCCCTGCTGCTGGACGGCCTGCGCGAGTTGGGGCTCAAACCACAGGTGATTCCGGGCGAGGTCGAGGCGCGCCTGACGTTTTTTGGCGTGGCGCACGACTTTGCCGGCGAGCGCATCATCGTCGCGGATTCGGGCGGCGGCTCCACGGAGCTCGTGACGGGCGTATACGCTCCGGAGCGCAGCGTCTTTGCGCTGGAGGGAACGCGCTCGCTGGACATCGGTTGCCGTCGCGTGACGGAGCGCTTTTTCTCCGCGTTGCCGCCCGCGGATGGCGAGCTTGCTGCCGCTGCCGCGTGGGCAGGCGAGCAGTTCGCCGCCTATTTTGAGGGCCTGCCTGTCGACTTTGAGCGCGCCGAGCGCCTCGTTGCGGTGGGTGGTACGGTGACTACGCTGGTGGCTCTGGTCCACGAACTGGAACCGTACGATTCGAGCTTTGTGCACCTACGCGAGCTGTCGCTGGAGCAGGTTTCGGCTGCTATCGAGCGCATGTCTGTGTTGGACGCGGAAGGCATCGCCGCGCTACCGGGTGTACAGCCCAAACGCGCGGGCGTGATCTTGGCTGGTGCCGTGGTGATTCGCGAGCTTATGCGAGCCGGCGGCTACAGGGCGCTTACCGTGAGTGAGAACAGCCTGCTCGCCGGCATGGCCGCCACCATTAACGAGGTTCTCGACGGCGAGCTACCCACCATCGGCTGGACCCCCAGCCTCAGCGCCCTTTAACCATCCCCTCATAAGTTGCGGTGAAATAGTTCCTAAATGGGCTGATAAACTGCCAAAACAGGAACTATTCCACCGCAACTTAGAGGCTTAACGGCATCCAGAAGAAACGAGCCCGCATCCCCAGGGGGCACGGGCCCGTAAAAGCCAAATGGTAGGGGCGGTGGGACATCTGCGTATTTGTTGCGCAAATCCGCACCGGCTTCGGCTGCCTGCCGGCGTCCTCGCCGGCTCGCTACGGACGCTGCGCGTCCGCTTGACGCTCGCCCCCTCGCGGGTTCGAGCCCCACCGGCATCTTAAAGAAATGAGCCCGCATCCCTGGGGGACACGGGCTCGTAAGCACTACATGGTAGGGGCGGTGGGACTCGAACCCACAATCCTTGCGGCGAGGGATTTTAAGTCCCCTGCGTATGCCAATTCCGCCACGCCCCCGTGAGACTAGAAGTCTAGCACAAGCCGTCCGTTACGCGTTGACGGCCATCGAGTGTTGGCCCGACTTTTCCAAGTACTCGGCGAACTTGGCCTCGTCGCCCTTGTTCTGGTACTGCAGGGCTAGCAGGTATTCCAGGCGGCAGCTCTTAACCTTGTCGTCACCGGCTTCCTTGAGCATGCGCTCCAGCTCGGGAATGTCGTTGTGGCGCTTGAGGATCATCGTGTCGTACATCAGCTGGCATTCGTGTGCGACCGCCTCGGCCTGACCACCCTCAAAGCCCTTGATCTCGTGCAGAAGCTCCTTGGACTTTTTGCGGTCCTCCTGGCCAGCATAGTAGTTAAAGGCCTTAATCACCAGGTCGACGCGCTGCATCTTGGGCAGATTGAGCCCCAGCAGCAAATCGAACATCTCATCGGCGCGCTTGTGGTCCTCGCGCAGCAGATAGGAGTTCAGACGCAGGTAGTCGCGGTTGTAGCGCGGGTACAGCATGCTGGTGAGTTTGCCGTCGAGCAAACGATCGAACTCATCCCACTGCTTGGCGGCCATAAGTTGCTGCAGGCGCTTGAACGTGGTGCGTTTTTTGACGCTAAAGAACACCGACACGGCGATACAGATGATAACGACGGCGGTCCAGAGTGTGTGAGAGTCGGGCATATCAGGGTCCTTAGTCGCTCGCAAAATGAGCGGTATGACAATACGTACTAGATGTATTATACGCAGCGCGCAAGCAAACTGGCATAAAAGCTCATCGAGGCTGAGTGCCATCGCTCGCTGCGGTACACTTACCTAAAGTAAACCATGAAGGGAGACATTACCTATGAAGAAGATCGTTTTGGCTTGCGGTGCTGGCGCTGCTACTTCCACGCTCGTTGCCCAGAAGGTCGCCACCATGCTCGACGCCAATGGTTATGCCGGCAAGTATGAGATCGTGCAGTGCGCCATCTCCGAGGCCAAGGACGCTTGCGACGAGGGCGCCGACCTGCTGATCGCCACCACCGTTGCTCCCGAGGGCCTCACCTGCCCGTACGTGAGCGGCGTGCCCTTCATGACCGGCATGAACCGCGTTGCTGCCGAGAAGGCCGTTCTCGACGTTATGGCTCAGTAGGCGCTGCCTGTATGAATGAGCAGAACGCCAATCCGGTCGAGCTCTTTGGCATGCACGTCGCCCATGTGGGCATTAACGCCACCGACCCGGCCGACGCCCTGGAGATCGCGGAGCTGTTCTCGACGATGATGGGCCTGCCCGTCATCGAGACCCCGGTTTCGTACTTTAACGATTCGCTGATCGAGGTCATGAAGCAGAACGGCCGTGGCGCCAAGGGTCACATTGGCTTTGCCGTCAACGACATCGATGCGGCCGAGAAGTGGTTTGCCGAGCGCGGTCTCGAGGTCAATGAGGAGTCGCGCGCACTGCTGCCCGACGGCGGCACCAAGCTCGTGTACTTTAAGCGCGAGTTCGCCGGCTTTGCCGTGCACCTGTGCCGCGAGTAGCACACAGGCTGTCATAGCTAACGAAAAATGGGGTAAGGCCACGTGGTCTTACCCCATTTTTTATGCCGCGCGGCCGTCTGGTGGACTGTTATAAATCGAAGGTGAATGGTTTTCCCGAGAAGTGAACGAGCAAAAACGGACCCCTGAAGTATCGACACTTTGAGGGCGGAATTTCCTGCGGTTTCGTCGAGTTGTTCCTGCGGTTTTTGCGCCAAAAAGTGCGGATGCTTCGGGGGCCCAAAATAGGTCCTTCACTTCTCGGGAAAACCATTCACCTTCGATTCGGGAGAGGCACTCCTACCGCGGCAGGCGGATCGTAAAGCGGCTGCCGACGCCTTCGACCGAGGTCACGCCGATAACGCCGCTGTGGCTATCGACGATCCACTTGGCAATGGCGAGCCCCAGGCCCGAGCCCTGTGCGCCGGCATCGCGCGCGTTGTCGGCGCGATAGAACCGCTCAAATGCGTGAGCTGCGGATTCCTGGTTCATGCCGATGCCCTCGTCCTCAACACTTATGTCGATCGTGCCCGTGCCCGCATCCGGCGTTACGCCAAACGTGATGGTTGTGCTCGCATCCGAATACTTGGCGGCATTTTGCACGATTACGCGCAGCGCCTGCTTCACGAGCGCCACGTCGACCGGCGCGTTGCAGCGCGGGTCACCGACAAGCGCGGCGTCGTACGCCAGCCGATACGTGTGCCCAGTATCGATCATCTGCGATTCCTCGCACACCTCGCCGACCAGTGCGGCCAGATTGGTATCCACGCGCCGCAGCACGGTGCGGCCGGCATCGCCGCGCGCCAAGAACAGCAGCTGCTCAACGAGCTCCTGCATGTGCTCGCTTTCGGCCTTGAGCGAGGCGATGGATTCCGCCAACACGTCCGGGTCGTTTTTGCCCCAGCGGTCGAGCATGTTTACGTAGCCCTGAATCACCGCGATGGGCGTGCGCAGCTCGTGGCTCGCATCGTTGACAAAGCGCATCTGCTGCAGCTTGGCCTCTTGCATCTGACGCAGCAGGCGGTTGAGCGCGACCTCGATGCTCGCCAGGTCGGCGTCGCCGGTGGTGACGCTCGGCGAGTCGACGCTCGCGCGCTCGATGGCCTGCTCCAGTGTTTCCATCTTGCCGCCGGAGAGCTGCATGCGGCCGAGCTCGTCCACGCGCAAGGCCAGGTCGTTGAGCGGTGCCATGGTGCGGCGCACGCGGCGGGCGCCGCCGAGCATGTTGAGCACGCTGATGACTTGCCCGCCCGCAACGACAACATAGAGGGGCCACAGCGTGACGAGGTCCTGCGCGAGGGGGAAGGTCTTGGTGGTGTGCGCGAGCTCGACGGTATAGGTGAGCGTGGCCAGGTTCCAGCCGCGCGCGGGCTCCAGCGACATGCCGTGAATAGTGGCGCTGGGGATCCAGCCTGCGGTAAACGCGCCGTCGGGCAGCGTCTGGTTGTATCCATAGACGAGAATCGCCGCCGCAACAACCAGCAGCCACAGGTCGAGCCAGATGTAGCTCACCAAGCGCCGCCACATGTAGCTCCAGTTGATGGCGCGGGCGATGGAGGTGACGCGCTTGGTCTCGTCGCTACGCGCGGCAGACATAGCCCACCCCGCGCACGGTCTGAATAATGCGGGCGCCGCCGGCGTCCTCGATCTTGGCGCGCAGGTGCGCGATGTGCACGTCGACGTTGTTGGTGTCGCCCACGTATTCGTAGCCTAGCGCCTCGTGCGCGATGCGCTCGCGCGTGAGCACGGTCTCGGCATGCGCCATAAGCAGGGCGAGGACATCGAACTCGCGGGCCGTGAGCGCGATGGGCGAGCCGCCGACCGTGACTTCGCGGCGGTCGGGGTCGAGCGCAACCGAGTCAACGGTAAGTGCGGCGGGGGAGGGCGTGGCAGCGGTCTGGGCCGTGTCGGTTGCCGGGGACATTGTGGCGATACCGGCGGCCGTGCCGCTCGCTACGCCCGCCCCGGCCCCGGCGCCGCCAACGCCCGAAGCCGCCCGCACGGCTTCCGAGCGCTTCAGCGCCACGCGGATCCGTGCGAACAGCTCCTCGATCGCAAACGGCTTGGTCAGGTAATCGTCGGCGCCGGCGTCGAGCCCGGCAACCTTGTCCATCACGGCATCGCGCGCGGTGACCATGATCACTGGCACATCCTTGTGCTTGCGTATGCGCCGCAGCACCTCCATGCCGTTGAGCTGCGGCAACAGTACATCGAGCAGAATCAGATCGTAGTCGCGCTCCAACGCCAGGTCAACGGCGGTGCGTCCGTCGGCGGCGTGCTCCACCTGGTAGCCCTCGTGCTCCAGCTCGAGTGTCACAAAGCGGGCGATTTTCTCCTCGTCCTCTACGATCAGGATTCGTGCCATGCGTGCCCCCGTCTGCGATTACTTGTCGTCGTTGAGATTTTGCTTGATGTCGTCCGCGGCGTTGGCGGCGTAATCCATCAGGTTGTTGATGCTGCCGGTCACGTCGCCGTCGCTATCGATGCGGTAGCGCATGCCAAAGAACAGGCCAAGCAGCATCAGCCATATCGTGGCGCCCCCGGCAAACAGGGCGATGATGGGAATCAGGATGGGAATGTTGAGGATGATGGCGTCGCGGCGCGTGGCGACAAACTTGGTCTCCAGGCTCAGGCGGAAAAGCTTTTTGAGGTACTCCCACACGGTGTCCATCTTCTTGGAGAAGTCGGTCTTTTCGCTCGACTTTTCGTAGGCTGCCTGCGCGGCGACCATCTCGGCAGAGGGCTCATCGACTGGCGCGGACTCGGTGGCGGCATGCGCCGACGTGGTCTGGGTCTTGCCCTGCGACTCGAGCCAAATGATGGCATCCAAAACGTTACCGTCGGCAGCGTCGAGCGCCGCCTTGGCATCGGTGTAGCTCACGTTGCACTTGGTGCGGATGGTTTCAACTTTTTCGAGGTCGTCCATGACCTGTCCTTTCGTTCGATGGGCGCTACGCCGGGCGATCTACCCGGGCGCGAGCGTTGTGTTCGGCGGCCTGCGTTGTGCCGCTCCGCCCTTGGTCGAACTCTATAGTGCAGGTTATAGATTAAGCGATTCTTGAGCCAAGATTAATGTTGGATGAGTTTTTGGGTGTGTATAGAGGGGTCATTATTAGTGGCCCGCGGCGAGGTCTAATACTTTTCCCGAGAAGTGAACGAGCAAAATCGGACCCCCGAAGCATTGACACTTTGAGGGCGCCGTTCTCTGCGGTTTTGATGCCAGAATCCTGCGTTTATGCCGTTGAAAAATGCGGATGCTCCAGGGGTCCAAAAACAGACGCTCACTTCGCGGAAAAAGTAATAGAGCCCGATAGCGGGGGATGGGGTACCGATGCAAAACGGCGTCAAGGGTTGGTCGAGCAGGCGGTTTCTCCATTGATGTCCGCACGATATGTGACACTTACCCTGCCGCCATGCTCCGTCGCGGCGGCATGCATCTGAAAAACGACCCTCTAAGGAGTTCGATATTGATGAGTGGCAACACCAAGCACCTTGCAAAGAAGTGCGTCAAGGACGCAGGGCCGTGTCTTGTGCTGTGCGCGGCCGGCGTGGCGGTCGCGCTGCTGGCTGTTCTGGGACCATTTGACGTGCTCCGAAGTGCCAGTTCTCTGCATGTTTGCATGGCCCTTGCCGGTGCCATGATGACCAGCGGCGTGCTCGATCTGGTTTTTTGGGTGCTTGACCCGTTTGGATGGAAGAGCGAGGGGTAGGTCCTAAAGGATGGAAGGGCTGGAACGGTTGGCTTAGTGATCGTGCAGAATGTGGGCTAGCGACTTACAGGGAAGTGGTGATCCGATGACGGTCTATGTGACGGGCGATATTCACGGCGGCCTCGACATGCAAAAGCTGCGCGATTGGGACCTTGGGGATAGCCTGACGAGCGACGACTATCTCATCGTCGCCGGCGACTTTGGCTTTCCGTGGGATTTCTCTGCCGAGGAGTGTGCCGACATCGCTTGGCTGGAGTCGCGCCCCTATACCGTGCTGTTCGTCGACGGCAACCACGAACGTTTCGACCACTGGGCAGAGCGCCCCATGGAGCTGTGGCATGGTGGGTTGACGCAGCGTCTGTCGGACACCTCGCCCATGCGGCGCCTGACGCGCGGCGAGGTTTTTGAGCTCGACGGCTCAACGGTCTTTACCATGGGCGGCGCCACGAGTGTGGACAAGGAATACCGCATTCCGTATTCCAGCTGGTGGCCGCAGGAACTGCCGGACGAGCGCAACTTTGAGGAGGCGCGGACAAAGCTCGACGGCGTGGGCTGGAAGGTCGACTACGTGATCACCCACACCTGCTCCACGCGCATGCTTTCGCCCACGCTCTATCCGGGGCCCGGCTGGAATTGCCCTGCCGTTGATCGGCTTACGGCATTTTTCGATGAGCTGGAAGACCGCTTGGACTACAGGCGCTGGTACTACGGGCATTTTCATCGAGATGCCAACCCCGCCGAGCGTCATACCGTGCTCTACGACTGCATCGTTCGCTTGGGCGACGAACTCCAGCCCTGGGATGTTGCGCAGGGGTGGGGTGCCTGATTACTCAGCCGTTACGGTGATGTTCTCCCTGTGCTTGCGGATAACATCCCAGCTAAAATGCTCGACCAGCTGCTCGGCAGAGCGCGGCGTGGTACCCGGCGCGATGCCCGTTTGCCCGGCGAGCCAGCCCAGCAGCGCTTCGGGCGTGCCAAAGCGGGCGCGGAGTTCGCCCAGGTCCAGATCGCGGTCTCGTTTGGAAAGGCGGCGGCCGTCCGGTGCCATGAGCAGCGGAATATGTGCGTAGTGCGGCGTGGGCAGTCCCAACAGGTGCTGCAGATAGATCTGACGCGGCGTGGACCCCAGCAGGTCGCATCCGCGCACGACCTCGGTGACGCCCATGGCAGCGTCGTCGACCACCACGGCTAGCTGATAGGCAAACACGCCGTCGCTGCGGCGCACCAAAAAGTCGCCGCACTCGGTGGCGAGTGCTTCGCATTGGGCGCCGTACGTGCGATCCACAAATTCGATCACGTCGTCTGCGAGGTCGTCGACGGTGGGCACGCGCAGACGTGTGGCCGGCGCGCGCAGGGCGCTGCGGCGGGCCACCTCCTCGGCCGAAAGACTTCGGCAGGCGCCACGGTAGATGGGCGTGCCGTCGCTCGCGTGCGGTGCACTCGCGGCGTGGAGCTCGGCGCGTGTGCAAAAGCAGGGATAGGTGAGGCCGGCGTCTTTCAGCCGGCGCAAGGCGCTCTCGTACAGGTCTAGGCGGTCGTGCTGGTAGTAGGGGCCTTCGTCCCACTCCAGCCCCAGCCAGGCCAGGTCGTCAATCAATTGGGCGGCAAGTTCGGGGCGCTTGCAGCGATCGTCCAGGTCCTCAATGCGTAACACGATACTGCCGCCCTGGCCGCGGGCCGAAAGCCACGCGCATAGGCAGCTGAACACGTTGCCCAGGTGCATGCGGCCCGAGGGCGACGGGGCAAAGCGCCCCACGACGGGGGTGGGGGCGGCCGGCGTCGTTGGCGCGTCGGCGGCGGGTGTTGCTATGTTGCGTGCGTTGATGTCCATGCGGACGAGTATAGCGCGGGGCGCGGTGGGGGAGACGCTGCCGTGGCCTGCAAGTTGCTGAGGCCGCGCGTTGCGCGTGCCGGACCACCGGCTCGGCGCCTTAATCGTCGTCAATCAATCTAGCCCTCAAACGACAGAAACCCCGGCAGCTCTTCGCAACTGCCGGGGTTTCCGCGGAAAAGGGGGACATGATCCTCGAGCGGACGGCAAAGGGGCAAACCGTTTTCGCTCAACTGCTTTATGCCCCTCGCTCGCCGGCTTAATCGGCTCACGCCGCGCCCACACAAAGCCGCTACACCTGTGATGGAGCTATGAAGTGGTATCTATTGCCGGAGCGGGCTATGCCAAGGAGTGTCCCAGATTGCCGGCAGATAAGGAACGTCCCCAGGTGCCGGCCGCGGGTGTGACTTTCGTCCCGTTTTGACGCTCCGCTGACCTAGATGTTCGTCACATGAACCCGCAAACGTGGGACAATGACGCTACTGGTACCACAGACAAAGGATGTGCCTATGAACGCCCCCGTTGCCCAGCCCTGTCGGCAGCGCCGCCTGTTTGCGCGGTTCGCTTCCGTCTGCGCACTCGTCGCGCTTGCGTTGTTGCTGCTGCCTGCCGTCGCGCACGCCGACGGCTACTCCATGAGCCAAACCTACATCGGCGCCACGGTTGAGGCCGATGGTTCGCTGACCGTTGTCGAGGGACGCCAGTTCGATTTCGACGACGACATCAACGGCGTGTATTGGGATATCAATACAGGCTCTAACCAGCAAGGCGGCTCGGTGGTCGTCAATGTGCTGAGCGTCGAGGAAGACGACACTGCGTTTAACAAGGTCGACAGCGCAAACAAAGGCGACGACGGCGTTTACACGGTGGAACAGTCCGACGACGGCGTAAAGATTAAGGTGTTCAGCCCCCACGAGAGCGGCGACAGCGCAATCTACTACGTGAGTTATTCCATGACCGGTGCGGTTATGAACTGGGCCGATACCGCCGAGCTCTACTGGAAATTTGTGGGTGACGGCTGGTCTGCGGACTCCGATGACGTCGAGATGGAAGTGTACTTCGCAAATGCCGCTGCCGGGACGGCTGCCGTCAAGGGCGATAATTTCCGCGCATGGGGCCACGGCCCGCTGACGGGCGACGTGTCACTCGATGCGGACGAGCCCATGGTCACCTATACCATTCCCTGCGTGCATGAGGGCGAATTCGCCGAGGCACGCATCGCCTTCCCCAGCGACTGGGTGCCGCAGCTTGCCGTCTCGGGCGAAAAGCGCATGTCGACGATTCTGAGCGAAGAGAAGGAATGGGCCGACGAGGCCAACGCTCGCCGTGAGCACGCGCGTGCGGTTGCCGGCGCGATTGCCGTGGTGTGTGTTGTCGTGGCGGCTGCCTATACCGGTGTGATCGTGATGCTTAAGCTGCGCAGGCCCAAGCCCAAGCCGCTCTTCCAGGACGAGTACTTCCGCGATGTGCCCTCGGCCGACCATCCCGCGGTGCTTGCAGCTCTCATGAGCTGGAACGACGTGCCCGATCAGGCATATATCGCCACGCTTATGAAGCTCACCGACGACCGCGTGATCAAGCTGGAAGAAGCGACCGAGACCAAGAAGAAGGGTCTGCTCCGTCGCGAAAAAGAGGAGCAGACGTATCGCATCACAGTGACCGACGAGGCCTGGAAGGCTGCCAAGAAGGACGGCATCGATCGCGATGTGCTCAAGGTCTTCTTCGCCGGCGTTAAGCCCGATAAAGACGGCGTCCGTTCGCGCACGTTTAGCGAGCTGGAGGAGTATGCCAGCGAGCGTACTGAATCTGTTGGCGACAAGCTCGAGGACTATCAAAGCACGGTTAAGGGCAAGCTGGAGACGCGCGAGCTTATCGCCTCGGACGGCACCATCGCCCTGGTTGCCGGCTTGGTTCTCGGCATCATCATCGTCTTTGGCATTCTGGGCTCTCTGATCTATACCGACTTTGCGGACGCCAACGTCGGTGCCGCTATGATCTCGATCCCCGTCACGATCGTGGGCTTTGTCCTGAGCTGCACCTTCCGCCGCTACACGCCGGAGGGCGCCGAGGTAGCGGCTCGCTGCAAGGCGCTCAAGCATTGGCTCGAGGACTTTACGCGCCTGAAGGAGGCTATCCCCAGCGACCTGATCTTGTGGAACAAACTGCTGGTGATGGGCGTTGCCCTGGGCGTTTCGAAAGAAGTGCTGCGACAGCTGGCCGAGGCCGTGCCTGCGGATCTGCGCAACAGCGACGATTTCTACGACAACTACCCCTGCTACTGGTGGTATTACCATCACTACGGCAACGAGTCTCCGCTCGATTCGTTCAACGATGTGTATCATGAGACCATCCGCGAGCTGGCTTCGAGTTCCGATAGCTCGAGCGGCGGCAGCGGCGGCGGTTTTTCCGGTGGCGGCGGTGGCGGCGTCGGCGGAGGCGGCGGCGGAACGTTCTAGCGAGCGCTTGCTTTGGGGTGGATCTTTCTGGGCGGTTGCCAGGGAAGATTCATCCCATTTTTGTGCATCGAAACGGGTCAAACTTTCCGCTGCGGATCTTCGCGCAAGGGGCAGTGGACAAAAAATGCCAAATATGAGTACTGTTGCTGCGCTGGTCACATATGTTTGCACATAATAATGGGCCTAATGAGAGTACTTCTCGTTAGGAGCCCATTTTATTGAACATTTGGGGAGCTACGTCAGCTCATGCAGCTGGTCGTCATGCCTACAAGCATCAAAAATGCCCCAAATCGCTGCTACTAAAAAGGTAACAGTACTCATATTTGATGTATTTTGACCACGGCTATCTACAAACCCCTAGGCCACTCATTGGGGACAGACTTAAATGACTAGGTGTGGCTGCTTGGGCTAGGCTGTTAGGTCGAGTTCGTAGAGAAAGCTTTCACGCGGCATGTCGTGACGGCGCTCTTCGCGGTTGGCGCGGTGCGTGGCCGTGCGCTTAAAGCCGTGCAGCTCGTAGAACTTCCACGAGCAGTTAGAGTCGGTGTACAAGTGCGCCCTAGTTGCCCCGCGCGAGGACAGGTACGAGACCGCGGCATCGAGCAAAACCGAGCCAACGCCCAGGCCATGGACATCGGGATCGACGGCGAGCAGCGTGACTTCGTTGTCGTGCGGCAACGGGCTGCTCTCGAGCAGGCGGTTGTTGGTCCGGATGGTTGCGCGCACAATCGAGAGGTACTCGGCGCAAGTATCAGGCTCCAGTTCACGCATCTGCGATAGCAGCGCGCGTTCGGTATCCATCCAATGTTCCTTAACGGTGGCGCCGGAGCTCTGTCCCGCACGCGCGAGCGAAATGCCACGCGCCTGGCCGTCGATTACGGCAACCTGCGAAAACGTCGATGACGAAAGGCAATAGGCGAGGTCGCACGCGGCCTCAAGGCGGTTGTACTCATCGTTATCCGAATTGTTATGCCAAAGCTGCTGCAGAATCAGCGCGATGGCGTCGAAGTCTTCGGTATCAAACGGTCGGTAGAGAACCCGCGAGACCATGGTGCCTCTTTCTTTTGCGGATGCATATCGAGCACAGTTCTACCACGCTATTGGCATCTAATTATGGTGCCCCTGTGTTCCATGAACTCACCGTGCCCGGTGCCCATCCCCTCCGCTCGCAAACTTTTTCTGCACATGCGCTCGTTGCGGGGTGCATCGATGCGCTCGATGCGCTACATTGAATCAGTATTTTCAATGCCGCTGCGCGAGCGCTGCAGATCGACGTATCACCGACTCACAGAGCACGGCGGCGTACCAGACAGGAGGACTGCATGGGATCTGATGTGAAGATCGCACGCGCGTTGATCTCGGTTACCGATAAGACGGGCGTCGTCGATTTCGCACGGACGCTGGTTGACGACTTTGGCGTCGAGATCATCTCTACGGGCGGCACGGCTCGTGCCATCGAGGACGCGGGCGTTCCCGTAACCCCCATCGAGGAGTTCACGGGCTATCCCGAGATGATGGACGGCCGCGTCAAGACGCTGCACCCCAAGGTCCACGGCGCGCTGCTGGCCCGCCGCGATTCCGAGCAGCACATGCAGGAGGCCGCTCAGCACGGCATTAAGCTGATCGACCTGGTCGTCGTCAACCTGTACGAGTTCGAGAAGACCGTCGCCAACCCCGAGGTCACCTTTGCGGACGCCATCGAGCACATCGACATCGGTGGCCCCTCCATGCTGCGCTCTGCCGCCAAGAACGCCGCGAGCGTTACCGTTATCTCCGACCCGGCCGACTATGATGCCGTCCTGGCCGAGATGCGCGAGACCGGTGGCTGCACCACGCTTTCCACCCGTCGTCGCCTGCAGGTGAAGGTCTACCAGACCACCGCCGCCTACGACACAGCTATCTCCCGTTGGCTTGCCGCCCAGGCAAGCGACGTGGCGGACACCTCTGCCAAGCTCGAGATCTCGCTGGAGAAGGTCGACGACCTGCGCTATGGCGAGAACCCGCAGCAGAAGGCCACGGTCTATCGCTTTGCCGAGGGCTGCGAGAACACCGCGAGCTCTCAGTTCCCGCTTGTGGGCTCCGAGCAGATTCAGGGCAAGCCGCTCAGCTACAACAACTATCTGGACGCCGACGCCGCTTGGAACCTGGTCCGCGAGTTCGACGAGCCGGCCTGCGTGATCCTCAAGCATCAGAACCCCTGCGGTTCCGCCGTTGCCGAGGACATCACGGCCGCCTACGACCGCGCTTTCGCCTGCGATCCCAAGAGCGCCTTCGGCGGCATCATCGCCTGCAACCGCGAGGTTCCCTTTGAGTTGGTTGAGCACTTCGCCGACCAGAACAAGCAGTTCGTCGAGGTCATCATCGCCCCGAGCTATACCGCCGAAGCGCTCGAGCGCATGGCCAAGCGCCCCAACCTGCGCGTGCTGGCTACCGGCGGCGTGGACCACGGTGCCCAGGTGGAGCTGCGCTCCATCGACGGCGGCATGCTGGTGCAGGAGGTCGACCACGTGACCGAGGATCCCGCGACCTTTACGTTCCCCACCGACCGCAAGCCCACCGACGCCGAGATGGCCGAGCTCGAGTTTGCCTGGAAGGTCTGTAAGGGCGTCAAGTCCAACGCCATCTTGGTCTCCAAGGGTAAGGCCGGCATTGGCATGGGCCCGGGTCAGCCCAACCGCGTTGACTCTGCACTGCTTGCCTGTGAGCGCGCCGAGGATTTCTGCGAGCGCGAGGGCGTGGAGAAGGGCGGCTTTGCCTGCGCAAGCGACGCGTTCTTCCCGTTCCGCGACAACGTTGACGTGCTTGCCGCGCACGGCGTGACCTGCATCATCCAGCCCGGCGGCTCCAAGCGTGACGACGAGAGCATCCAAGCCTGCAACGAGCATGGTATTGCGATGGTCTTCACCGGCGCCCGCCACTTCCGCCACTAAGTTCCGCCCTGGGACAAAATAATCTCTGCAAAAGACGGTCGCTCCGTTTGGAGGGCCGTCTTTTTGGTATAAGAGGACGGAATGACTAACACGAAAGGTATGACCATGCCCCAGATTGATGATGCCGAGCTGTTTGGCAATGCCGAGGATCAGCGTGCGTACGAGGACTTTTGCGCCAATCAGGAGGCGGTCGAGAAGTTCACGCTCGACAAGCCCGCGCTTGTCTGCCGTTGGCGCATGTCCAACAAAAAGGTGCCCATGCTCAACCGCCACATCCGCGCGCTGTCCGAGCGCCTGGTGCAGGGCGAGCCACTTACCCATAACATGCTCAGCTGGGCCAAGCAGCACGTTGAGTGGTCGCTAGCCGAGGGCGACTATACCGCGCACGACGGCGTACTCATGCTGGTGATCGACATCAACGGCAACGCCGCCATGACAGTGGGGGAGTACGAGCCGCTCGCCGATACGTCAGCCAAGGCGCTGCGTGCCCGCTCTGCCGAGGCCCGTTCCGAGGCCGACGAAACCGGCGTGGCGCCCGAGCTGCTTGCTGCCGTCAACGACGGCGAGCTGGCCTTTGTGGCGCCGGCGGACGAGCGCCTGTGCGGCACGGCGACGCTCATCGAACAGCTGGCCCAGACCAAGGACATCCCAGTCACGCGCGTAGACATCCCCGCTCAGCTCAAGGGCGCGCTGTTCCTGGTGAGCGACGAGCACGGCGTGGTCCCCGCAACCGAGACGGACGCCGCCGAGGCCGACGCCGCCACGGTCGCCTTCTTCGCCGACGGCTACGAAAAGCTCCGCGCCCGCCGCTAAATGATTTTTCTGGGACGGGGATTTCATAATCATGTGATCCCCGCACCCGTTGCGAGCGAGGGGCGAGCCAAACGTCCCCGCTCACGAACAGTTCTGTCACCTTGGCGACGTGCGTGGCGCACACCTGCAGTTTGGCAGCCATAATGGTGGCAAGACAACCAAGAGGGGAGCGGAATCCATGGCGCTGATCTATATCGTTGAGGACGACGAGCCCATTCGTCGCGAGCTTGCCGATATCCTTGCCCGTGCCGGTTTTGAGGTCGAGGCCTGCGAGTCGTTCGAGCATGTCTCGCGTGACATTCTGGCCGCTGCACCCGACTTGGTGCTGCTCGACCTGACGCTTCCCGTCAAAGACGGCCAGCATATCTGCCACGAAGTCCGCCGCGAATCCGAGGTCCCCATCATCGTCCTCACGTCGCGCACGACCGAGATCGACGAGGTCATGGCCATGACGCTCGGCGCGGACGACTTCGTTCCCAAGCCCTATAGCGCGCGCGTGCTCGTGGCGCGCATCAATGCCTTGCTGCGTCGCACCGCGGCGGCGGGCGAGCGCAGCGCGCTCGTCCACAAGGGGCTGGAGCTCGACCTCGCCCGTTCTATGGTCACCAACACGGCGACCGGCGACAGCACCGAGCTCACCAAAAATGAGCTGCGCATTCTCTCTTTGCTCCTGAGCCGCGCGGGCAAGATCGTCTCGCGCTCGGCCATCATGCAGGACCTGTGGGACTCCGATGCCTTTGTGGACGACAACACGCTCACTGTCAACATCAACCGTCTGCGCACCACGCTCGAAAAAATCGGCGTCAAGGGGTATCTGACCACGCATCGCGGTCAGGGTTACTCGGTCTAGGTGCCGGTTATGTCGTTTGCCAAGTTCTTTAAAGATGCGCTGCTTCCCGTCGCCGTGTGGACGTGCGGCGTGCTGTTGAGTTGCTTTGTGCTGACGGTCGCCGGGGCACCCGCTTCCATCGTGGTCGTGGCGGTCGGCGTGTCCTTTATCTTTGGCATGCTCGGCATCGTGATCGAGTACGCGCGCCGTCGTCGATTTTTGCACCAGCTGGAGCGCGCGGCCGAGGAGCTGGAAAGCCCTGCGTGGGTGCAGGAGATGGTGCAGTGTCCGACCTATGCCGAGGGCGAGCTCGAGTACGAGGTCCTGCGCCGCGTGGGCAAGGCGGCTTGCGATGAGGTAGCGGAAGGGCGACGTCAAACCGACGACTATCGCGACTATATCGAAAGCTGGGTCCACGAGGCCAAGCTGCCTCTGGCGGCAGCCCATCTGATTTTGGAAAACCTGGACGGCAGCGAAGACGACCTGCCGCGTGTGGATGACCTGGGTCGCGAGCTGACTCGCGTTGAGCGCTATATCGACCAGGCACTGTACTACGCGCGCTCGGAAGTCGTGGAGCGCGACTACCTGATTCGCCGCTGGAATCTTAAGGCTCTGGTGACGGGTGCGATTAAAGCCAACGCGCGCGAGCTCATTGCGGCGCACGTGGCTCCGGTGTGCGAGAACCTCGACTTCGAGGTTTTTACCGACGAGAAGTGGCTCGAGTTTATTCTGGGTCAGCTCATTCAGAACAGCATTAAATATGCGCGCGAGGACGGCGCGAAGATCGTGTTTTCGGGCGCGTTGCTGGACGAGGGCTTGGCGAGCGAACGCATCGAGCTCACCGTCGCGGACAACGGCTGCGGCGTGAGCGCGGCCGACCTGCCGCGCGTGTTCGAGAAGGGCTTTACCGGCGACAACGGCCGCACCACCAAGCGCGCAACGGGCATCGGCCTCTACCTGGTGGCGCGCCTGTGCTCCAAGATGGGCATCGACGTCACCGCGGCATCCGAGCCCGGCGAAGGCTTCGTCGTAACATTCGCGTTTTCAACGAATAAGTTTCAATATTTCGAGTAACGCACGCGGCAGACGCCCACCCAAACAAAAACGTGCCGTCCTAAACGGGGCGGCACGCCGTTTTTCTATCAGCCAACTCGTTGAAGTATGGTGACGAAGGCGCAAGGCCGGGAGGGGTTATCTAAGCCGACATCCCGCAGCCGCGAAGCGGCGAGGACGTCGGCGTGATAACCCCGCAGGCCTTGCGCCGACGGGAAGGAACCTACTTCACGACCAAAATGTCGCAGTCCGTGTTACGCAGCAGGAACGTCGAAATCGAACCCAGGAGCGCATACTTGATCGAGGACAGGCCGCGGGCGCCGCAGAGCACCAGGTCGGGCTTGACCACGTCGAGCATCTCGTCCTTGAGTGTCTCGCGAATACGGCCGGCGCGAATCATGACCTCGACCTCGGGAATATCGGGATTGGCCTTGGCCTCTTCGAGCTGCTTGGCGATGGAGTTCTTAAATGCCTCCTCTAGGCCGTTGACCAGATCGACCGGATAGGAACCGGCGCTCTCGAGTGCCGTGGAATCGATGACGTGGCCGATGATCAGCTTAGCGCCGTTGTTCGCGGCGACTTTGATGGCGCGTGCGAGCACAAAATCCTGCTGCTCAGTACCGTCGAGTGAAACAAATACCTTGGTGTAGCCCTCGTTCATGGTTTCCTCCTTGGTCTATCGCACGGGCGCGGGGCTCGTGCGTCGGGCGGGCACGGGTGCGTTGACCGCCGGACACTTTATCTTGTTGCAGTTATACCCAAGGATTTCGGTTTAACTGCTCGCAATTCTGTGAACGGGCGAGTTTTTTGGTAAGGGTAGGCGTGGTCGCACCGCCAACGGTTGATAATGGGACATCGCCCGCATCGTCCGCAGAGCATCTACCGGCGGGTGTCTAACGAGGGGGTCCCTTTGGATATTATCGAGCTTCTAAAATCTGCCTTCATGGGCCTGGTCGAGGGCATCACCGAATGGCTGCCCGTTTCGTCGACGGGTCACATGATCTTGGTGGACGAGTTCGTCAAGATGAACGTGAGCGAGACGTTCTGGAATATGTTCCTGGTCGTGATTCAGCTCGGCGCCATTCTGGCCGTCTGCGTGCTGTTCTTCCATGAACTCAATCCGTTCTCGCCCAGCAAGGGCAAGGAGGGCCGTCGCGACACCTGGGTGCTGTGGGGCAAGATTGTGCTCGGTTGCATTCCTGCGGCGGCGATCGGCCTGCCGCTCAACGACTGGATGGAGGAGCATTTCTACAATGCTCCCGTCGTGGCGCTGGCGCTCATTGTGTACGGCGTGCTGTTTATCGTGATCGAGAACTGGCGCGCGAGCAAGCGCGAGGAAATGACCGTTGCCGGTTCGTTTGGTTCGCGTGCGGTGGTGTCGGGTGGACGTCCTGCCGGTGCGCACTTTGCGGCGCCCGCCGCGGCTACCGCTGAGGATGAGGACGATGACGAGAGTCTGGACTTTGGTTCCATCGCCACGCTCGAGGATCTAAGCTGGAAGACTGCGCTGGGTATCGGCTGCTTCCAGGTGCTTTCGCTGGTGCCTGGTACGTCTCGCTCCGGTTCTACCATCATCGGCGGCCTGCTTTTGGGCTGCACGCGCTCGGTGGCGTCTAAGTTCACGTTCTTCCTGGCTATTCCCGTTATGTTTGGCGCAAGTGCGCTCAAGCTGGTCAAGTACTTTATTAAGGGCGGTACTTTCGGCACCAACGAGATCGCCATCTTGGGCGTGGGCTGCGTCGTCGCCTTTGTGGTGTCGCTCATTGCCATCAAGTGGCTTATGGGCTTCGTCCGCCGTCACGACTTCAAGTGCTTCGGCGTCTACCGCATCATCCTGGGCATCGTGGTGCTCGCGTACTTCTTCGTCCTGGAGCCCATGCTCGGCCTGTAACTTGGTTGACGCTGCGCGGCGGCCAGAGCGACAACTTGTCATTCAAAGAGAGTGGCATGACCAAAAGGTCTATGCCGCCCTCTTTTCATGCCAATTTATTCGTTCTGGCCGCCGCCCGCTACCGTTGCCATGACATCGGTGGCTCCATTGCACCAAATCTGCCGGGACGGGCCTGACGGTGGCGCACGGAGTCGTGGTGTGATTTGCGTCGGTGTCCGCGCGGCTCGGTATACTGGTACGGCTCAAACTATGGCGCTGCCCGCAGGCGCGCCGTCCGTCAGATGAGGAGTCGCCCATGACCCAGCCCTTGCCCTGGGAAAAGAACGCCGCGGTACCCGTGCCGCCTGCGCCGGAACCCGTGCCGCTCGATGCATACACCGCCCCCGCTGCGCCGGAGCCCGAGCTCGTTCCGCTCGACATCTACGACGCCCCGGCTCCGGCGCCCAAACCTGCCAAGCCGCTCGTCGATATCGATAGCCTTAACCCCGCCCAGCGCGAGGCGGTCCTGACCACCGAGGGCCCGCTGCTAGTCCTTGCCGGTGCTGGCTCGGGCAAGACCCGCGTCCTGACCTTCCGCATCGCTCATATGCTCGGCGACCTGGGCGTTAAGCCTTGGCAGGTTCTTGCCATCACGTTTACCAACAAGGCCGCTGCCGAGATGCGCGAGCGTCTGGCGGCACTCATCCCAAGCGGCACTCGTGGCATGTGGGTGTGCACCTTCCATGCCATGTGCGTGCGCATGCTGCGCGAGGACGCCGACCTGCTGGGCTATACCGGTCAGTTCACCATCTACGATGACGACGACTCAAAGCGCATGGTGCGCGACATTATGCAGGCGCTCGGCATTGAGCAAAAGCAGTTCCCCATCAACATGATCCGCAGCAAGATCAGCTCGGCCAAAAACGCCATGATCGGGCCCGAGGACATGCTCAAATCCGCTGACAGCCCCAATGACAAAAAGGCCGCGCAGGTCTACTTGGAGCTGGAGCGCCGCCTGCGCGCCGCCAACGCGATGGACTTCGACGACCTGCTCGTGCGCACGCTCGAGCTGCTGCGCACCCGCCCCGAGGTGCTCGACAAGTATCAAGAGCGCTTCCGCTACATTAGCGTCGACGAGTATCAGGACACCAACCACGTCCAGTACGAGATCGCCAACCTGCTGGCCGCCAAGTACCAAAACCTTATGGTCGTGGGCGACGACGACCAGTCCATTTACAGCTGGCGTGGCGCCGACATCACCAACATCCTGGACTTTGAGCAGGACTTTAAAAACTGCAAGACCGTCAAGCTGGAGCAGAACTATCGCTCTACGGGCCATATCCTGAGCGCCGCCAATGCCGTTGTTCGCCACAACTCGCAGCGCAAGGACAAGCGCCTGTTTACGGCCGAGGGCGATGGCGAGAAGATTCAGGCTTTCCAGGCAAGCGACGAGCGCGACGAGGGCCGCTGGATTGCCGGCGAGATCGAGAAGCTGCATGCCAAGGGTACGAGCTACGACGATATCGCCGTGTTCTACCGCACCAACGCCCAGTCGCGTATCCTCGAAGATATGTTCCTGCGCGCGGGCGTGCCCTACAAGATCGTCGGCGGCACGCGATTCTTCGACCGCGCCGAGATCCGCGATGTCATGGCCTACCTCAAGATGATCGTGAACCCGGCCGACGAGATGAGCGTCAAGCGCGTCATCAACACGCCGCGCCGCGGCATCGGCTCCACTTCGATCCAAAAGATTGAGCAGCTGGCGCGCGACAACCGTTGCTCGTTCTTCCAGGCCTGCGAGATCGCAACAGCCGAGACGGGCATGTTTAGTGCCAAGGTGCGCAACGGCCTGTCGAGTTTTGTGGCGCTGGTGCGCGAGGGCCGTCGCATGGACGGCGAGCTCAAGGATGTCGTCGAGATGATTGTCGACAAGACGGGCCTGCTGCAGGCGTTTCGCGCCGAGGGCACCATGGAATCCGAGAGCCGCGCCGAGAACATCCAGGAATTCCTGGGCGTCGCCGCCGAATTTGAGGAGACGCACGAGGATATCGAGGGCACGCTCGAGAGCTTGGAAGAGCTGCGTGCAGCCGGTGTTGCCGATGTGCCTGTCAGTGCCGAGCCCGAGCCCGTCGTGGTGAGTGCGCCCGCGCCCGAGCCGGGGCCGTCCGCTCCGGCATCCTCGTTTGAGGCACTTGTCGGCGCTCGTGACGCCGCGGGCTCCAATCCGCTCGATAGCCTAGCCGCCCCGGCGTTCTCGCCGCAGGATGCCTTGGCCGCCGCCATCGCGGGCAACGCCTATGCCGCACCGACGGAGCTGCCGGCGGGCGCCGTGCATGCCGACGAGATCGAGCGCACCTATGGCCCGCTCACTTGCAAGGCGTTGCCGGCGCTCATGGAGTGGCTGGCCCTGCGCTCCGACTTGGATTCCCTGGCCGGCGAGACGCATGCCATCACCATGATGACCATCCACTCCGCCAAGGGCCTGGAGTTCCCGGCGGTGTTCGTGGCCGGCATGGAGGAGGGTATCTTCCCGCACGTGCACGACTTTGGCGGCAGCGATGATCCGGGCAAGCTCGAGGAGGAACGTCGCCTGGCCTACGTTGCCATCACGCGCGCCCGTAAGCGCCTGTTTCTGACCTATGCGGCCACGCGCCGCACCTACGGCTCGACTTCTGCCAACCCGCGCTCGCGCTTCCTCAACGAGATTCCGTTTGAGGATATCGAGTTTAGCGGTATCGGTTCTGCCGGTTTTGAGGGCACGGGCTGGGAGAAGCGCGGCGACCGTCACGGCACCTTTGGCTCGGGCATGGGCTCGGATATGTATGGCGGCAAGGTGTTCGGTTCGCATACGCGCTCGACCGGCGGCTCCGGATCGCGCGGCGGATCGAGCTTCGACGATTTCTTTGGTGGCAGCACCTATGGCACCGAGCGCCATCGTGGGGTCTCGCCCGACGCCGGCCGTGTTGCCTCGACCTTTGGGTCGGGCGCGCCGCGAGCTAAAAAGCCGTCGTCCAAGGTGTCGCCGACGGTGGAGCGCAAGGTCGATCGCGCCAGCGCGTCGCAGGACTTTGCCGCGGGCGATACCGTGAGCCACAAGACCTTTGGCACCGGTACCGTTATCGGCGTCGCGGGCGACATGATCGAGGTTCAATTCGAAAAGACCGGTCAGACCAAAAAGCTTATGAAGGGTTTTGCACCGATCGTCAAGCTGTCGTAATCCCGGCGGACCCGGGCGGGCGTATGGGGCAACATCGCCTGCTCGGGCAGTCCTGCGCAAGACGGAGAGCACATTAAGTGCTCTCCTTTGCGTGCGGAACTCGCGATCGATGTTGCCCTATACGCCCGCCCGGGTCCTTAGATAACGCTGCTTGCGAACGTTGCTCTGCTCGTTCGCTTTTTAATCTGGAGAGCCGGGTGGGCTGATAAATAGATACGAGTAGGGGCTCTCCCGTACATAGACGGGGGAGCCCCTTGTTGCGTCTTAGATTGTTGTTCCAACCCCGCGCCCATCCCGGCGAGCGTTCGGGGATCGGTAGCTTACAGGTGGCTGATGATCAGTTCCATCTTGCCTTCGAGGTCGATGGAGCTGACGGTGCTCGGAGCCAGCAGGTGGCTGCCCTTGTGGACGGGGTCGCCGCAGACGGTGCCTTCGCCGTCGATGACTGACAAGCACATGAAGGGCCAGCGCTGCTCCAAGGTCTTGCTGCCGTTGACGCGCACGCGATCGACGGTGTAGCAGGGGTTGGACTCGAGTTCGGTCACGCCATCGACCTCGGGCGCGGTCACCGTGCCGCCGGTCGGAGCCTGTGCGTTAAAGTCGATGCAATCGAGGCTCTGCTCAATGTGCAGCGGGCGCAGCTTGCCGTCGGTGCCGGGGCGGTCGTAGTCGTACAGGCGATAGGTCACGTCGCTCGACTGCTGCGTCTCCAAAATGAGCGTACCGGTCTTGATGGCGTGCACGGTACCGGAGTCAATTTGGAAAAAGTCACCCTTGTGAATCGGCAACACGTTGAGCATGTCGTCCCAGCGGCCGTCCTCGATCATCCGTGCGGCCTCGGCGCGGTCCTTGGCGCGCTGCCCGACGATGATCGTGGCGCCGGGCTCGCAGTCCAGCACATACCAGCACTCGGTCTTGCCCAGACTGCCGTTCTCGTGCTCGGCGGCGTACTCGTCGTTGGGGTGAATCTGGATCGAAAGGTCGTCCTTGGCGTCCAGAATCTTAATGAGCAGCGGGAACTCCTTGCCCTCGCAGCTGCCAAAGAGCTCGCGATGCTCGGCCCACAGCCACGACAGAGTGTGGCCGGCGTACGGTCCCTCAGCAATCTGGCAGTCGCCGTTGGGATGGGCCGAGATGGCCCAGCACTCACCGATGGGACCCTCGGGAATGTCGTAGCCAAACACGGTCTCCAGCTGGCGGCCGCCCCAGATCTTCTCGTGGAAGATCGGCGTGAGTTTAATCAAATCGGACATGTGCATACTCCCATAAGGTTGTGCGGGTGCCGCGTAAGACAGCTCAAAACGAGCACCCACCGGATTACAAAACTAGGCCAGCGTTACGTTGTGCAGCTCAAAGCGGTCGCCTACGTTGTGCGAGACAGAATATTCAAACGCGGTGCCGCTATCCAAGAAGCCAATCTGGTTGAGTTCGAGCAGGGGAGAGCCGGGTTTGGTATCCAAGCGCTCAGCCTCTTCTTCAGTTGCCGCGACAGCGCGAATGGTGCGGTGGAAACTCGAGATCTTGAGTCCGCACTGCTCGCGGATGAAGCTGTAGATCGATGCGTACAGGTCTTTTTTCTTAAGACCCGGAATCAGCTCGAGTGGCATATAGGTGTACTCAATAACGATGGGCTGACCATCGACCTCGCGTACGCGCACGATGTGATAGGCAAAGTCGTCTTCGGCCATTCCCAGCTGGGTTGCAACCTCTGCCGGCGGATTGACGATCGAGAAATCGTAGACCACCGAGGTCACTTTCTCCCCGCGATGCTCGTACGAAAAGCCTTGGGCACGGTCGTTCTTGCCTTGGAAAAACACCTGGCCGGGAAGCCCCGCCGTGTCCTTGACGTAGGTGCCCGATCCGCGCCGGCTGGTAATAAGGCCTTCCTCGGTGATCTGCTCAATCGCTCGTTTGACGGTGATTTTGGAAACGCTGTAGAGCTCACAGAACTCAACGACGGTGGGCAACTTATCGCCCGGCTTAAGGGCGCCGTCCTCGATGCTTCGACGGATATCTGCAGCTATCGCCTCGTATTTGGGAATCATGCAATCCTCCCTTCATATTTGCGTCGATACTTAGAAAGTATACCTACTTAAAAAGCATCCATATGGCTTTCATGAAAGAAGTCCGATAAAGAAAAATGAAAAAGACGCTTTACATATAAAATTAGAGCGCTATAGTTACAGACAACAAGCGAGATGCATTGGCGTTTGCTTGTACTGTTTGGGGACGGTTTTGTTTTGGCGGGTTGGATATCGGTATGACCGGTGCGCGCCCGCGCCGGATAACCTGCCAAAGCAAACCCGTCTCCAACCGGAAGCTCTAGAACACGAAAGCGAGGACTTTGATGGCACAGTATCAGCTGCCCCGTGACTTCTTCTTTGGCGCTGCTATGTCCGGCCCGCAGACTGAGGGCCAGTGGAACCAGGGCGGCAAGCTCGAGAACCTGTGGGACACCTGGTCCATCCAGGATCTGGGTTCGTTCTACAACTGCGTTGGCTCTTATGCCGGCAATGACTTTATGGCCAAGTACCAGGAAGACTTTCGCATTTTGAAGGACTTGGGCCTGAATACCTATCGCACTTCCATCCAGTGGAGCCGTCTGCTCGATGCCGACGGCAACCTTAATGAGGAGGGCGCTGCGTGGTATCACGAGCTGTTCCGCGCCTCTCGCGAGGCCAGCCTGGAGCCGTTTGTCAACTTGTACCACTTTGACATGCCCACCTACCTCTTTAACCGTGGCGGCTGGGAGAGCCGTGAGGTCGTCGAGGCTTACGCGCATTACGCCGACGTCGCCTTCCACGAGTTTGGCCAGGAGATTAAGTACTGGTTCACCTTTAACGAGCCCATCGTCGAGCCCGAACAGCGCTATCAGGAGGGCGTGTGGTTCCCGCAACTCCACGACTTCAACCGCGCTCGCACCGTGCAGTATCACATCTCGCTGGCACATGCGCTGGCCGTGGCCAACTATCGTAAGGCCTATGACGAGGGCGCTATTCGCGCCGATGCCAAAATCGGCATGATCAACTGCTTTACCCCGGTCTACACCAAGCAGAGCCCCAGCGAGGCAGACCTCGAGGCCGTGCGTATGACCAGCGGCATCAACAATCGCTGGTGGCTCGACCTTATTACCAAGGGCGAGCTTCCTGCCGACGTGCTCGACAGCTTGGCCGAGGGCGGCGTGAAGCTCCCGTTCCGTGCCGGCGACCAAGAGATTCTCAAGCAGGGTGTTGTCGACTGGCTCGGCTGCAACTATTACCACCCCACGCGTGTTCAGGCACCGGCGAGCAAGGTCGACCAGTACGGCCTGCCGCACTTTGCCGACGAGTACGTGTGGCCCGACGCCGTTATGAACGAGAGCCGCGGCTGGGAGATCTACCCGCAGGGCCTCTACGACTTTGGCATGGACTGCGCTAAGAACTACCCCGATCTTGAGTGGTTCGTTTCCGAGAACGGCATCGGCATCATGGACGAATACAAGAACCGTGACGCCGAAGGAACCATCCAGGATGACTACCGCGTCGACTTTGTACGTCAGCACCTGGAGTGGGTGGCCAAGGCCATCGACGAGGGCGCCAAGTGCCGCGGATACCATTATTGGGCCGTTATCGATAATTGGTCTTGGGCGAATGCCTTTAAGAACCGTTACGGCTTTGTCGAGGTCGACCTCATGGACGGTTACAAGCGCCGCCTTAAGAAGTCGGCAGCCTGGCTCAAACAGGTCGCAACGACCCACGTGGTTGACTAGCGGCCAAGCAAACGCCCAGACCGCGCGCCGCCGCGCGCAAAACATGGCACATCTGGTGGCAGAGGGCGACAGACCACCGTGCGCATAGGAAAAGGCCGGATTTGAAAGTTAGGAGCAATCATGGCCAGTGACAACGGAAAGAGCTTCCTCGACAAGTTTGCCGAGGTCTCTGCGAAGGTGGGAAACCAGGTTCACCTGCGTTCCCTGCGCGATGCCTTCGCAACCATCACGCCGCTCTATATCCTTGCGGGTATCGCGGTTCTTATTAACAACGTCGTGTTCCCCCTGTTCCCGCTCGATGCAGCGGGCCTTGCCAACCTTCAGACCTGGGGTTCGGCAATTACGCTGGGCACCCTCAACGTCTCTGCCATTATCTTGGCCGGATTGATTGGCTACAGCCTCGCTAAGAACGAGCGCTTCGATAACCCGCTTGCCTGCGTGGTCGTCGCCATCTCCGCTTTCGTCATCATGATGCCGCAGCAGATCACCGCCACGCTTGCCGCCACGAGTCCGCTGCTCACCGACAAGATTACCTCTGCCGAGGTCACGGGCGCCCTTTCGACTGCCAACACCGGTACCAACGGTCTGTTCGCGGCCATTATCATCGCCCTGCTTTCCGTTACGCTCTTCATTAAGATTTCCGGCGTCGAGAAGCTCAAGGTCAAGCTGGGCGAGGGTGTGCCTCCCGCGGTCTCCAACTCCTTTAACGTCATGATCCCGATGCTGCTCAACCTCTCGATCTTCGCCATTGCCTCGGCTCTGCTCGCCGTGTTTGCCGGCACCGATCTGTGCACCATCATCTCCACGTGCATTTCCAACCCGCTCAAGAGCATCATGAACGCCGGTCCGTGGGCTGTTATCCTCATCTACACTCTTGCGAACCTGCTGTTCTGCGTCGGTATTCACCAGTCCACCATCTCTGGCGCTACCGTCGAGCCGATCCTGACCATGCTCATCGTCGACAACATGGCCACCTTTGCCGCTGGCGGCACCATCCAGCCCGATCACTACATGAACATGCAGATCGTCAACAGCTTCGCCCTCATCGGCGGCTCGGGCTGCACCCTCATGCTCCTGCTCGATACCTTCCTGTTCTCCAAGAACAAGGCTTCCAAGACCGTTGCCAAGATGGCTATTGTTCCTGGCCTGTTTAACATTAACGAGCCGGTCATCTACGGTTACCCCGTCGTGTACAACCTGCCGCTCATGATTCCGTTCGTGCTTCTTCCCGACCTGTTCATCGGCATCACCTATGGCCTGACCTGCGCGGGCATCATCAGCCCCTGCATCGCCCAGGTGCCTTGGACCATGCCTCCCGTCATTAACGCCCTGCTTGCCACGGGCTTTGACTGGCGCGCCGGCGTGTGGCAGGCCCTCGAGCTTGTCATCGGCATGGCTGTTTATCTGCCCTTTATGAGGATCTCCGAGAAGGCTATCGCCAAGCAGGAGGCCCTTGCCGAGCAGAACGCCTAAACGTTCGTTTTCCCTTCCATTGTTGCGGGCGCCGGTACGCGGTGCCGGTGCCCGCGGCTCCTCTCCTGCGTAAAGACGCAGGGGGTGGGTACAGTAGCCGCAAGGAATAAAACCAGTTGTCGTCTGCGCGCCGCGCAGTAATAAGGAGGAAACCATGAAGAAGATCATGCTTTGCTGCAATGCCGGCATGTCCACGAGCCTGCTGGTCCAGAAGATGCAGTCCGAGGTCGCAAGCCGCGGTCTGGACATCGAGGTCGAGGCCCGTCCTATGAACGAGGCTCACGATCACCTGGACGAGTGCGATATCTTGCTGCTCGGCCCGCAGATTGGCTACACCAAGGGCGATTTTGAGAAGGAGGCCGCCGGTCGTTTTCCGGTCGAGGTCATCAACATGGTCGACTACGGCCGCATGAACGCCGCCGGCATCATTGACCACTGCGTCAGCGCGATGGGCTAGGTGCAGCACATGGAGGATATGAACGAGCTGCAGATGACCTGCTTTGAGATCATCAGCTACGTCGGTACTGCCAAGAGCATGTACATCAATGCCGTGCAAAAGGCCAAGGAGGGCGATTTTGACGCCGCCGAGGAGCTTATTAAGCAGGGCGACGAGGCTTACAACGGTGGCCACGATGTCCATATGGGGCTCCTTAAAAAGGAGGCCAACGGCGAGCGTAACGGCGAGGCCCCGCTGATTCTGCTGCATGCCGAGGATCAGATGGCAGGTACCGAGACCATGCGCGTTATGGCCACGGAGCTCATCGAGGTCCACAAGCAGCTGCAGGCACTGAAAGCCTAGCTGGCGTTATCGCCGCGACGGACCGCATATTCCAACAGACAATTTAGTCCCTTTCACAGGTGCCGGGAGTTTCCGCCTCCCGGTGCCCTTTTGTTTGGCGAAGGCCCTGTGCGACCTGTTGAGCGGGCACTCACGTTTTCCCAGATAAAACCTGCCAAAACAAACCTGCCCCTTTTTGGCAGGTTTTTGCCTTGGGAGCGGTACCATACAGGCAATGTTTAAACGAGAAAGGCGGGCTCCCATGGAACCTAAGCAGTACTACATCGGCATTGACGTCGGCGGCACTTCGGTTAAGGAGGGCCTGTTCGACGAGGACGGCAACCTGCTGGCCAAGGCCAGCGTGCCCACGCCTCCCATCGTTGACGCTGCGGGCTTTGCCGCGGTGACCGAGGCTATCGACCAGGTGGTCGCCAAGGCCCAGATTCCGCGCGCCTTTGTGGCGGGCATTGGCCTGGCAGTTCCGTGTCCCATCCCGGCATCGGGCGATGCCAAGGTCAAGGCCAACATTGCCATTAACCTGCCCGAGCTAAGAGTTGCCATTCAGGAGCACTGCCCCGACGCGGTTGTTAAATACGAGAACGATGCCAACGCCGCTGCCATGGGCGAGGCCTGGCTCGGCTCTGCCAAGGGCGTACAGAACGTGGTGATGGTCACCATTGGTACCGGCGTGGGTGGCGGCGTTATCGTCAACGGCGACGTGGTGTCGGGCGTTGTGGGCGCCGGCGGCGAGATTGGCCACATGTGCCTGAACCCGGCTGAGGAGCGCACCTGCGGCTGTGGCGGCCATGGCCATCTGGAGCAGTATTCCAGCGCCACCGGCGTGGTGAGTAACTACCTTGCCGAGTGCAAAAAGGCCGGCGTCGAGCCCATCGAGCTCACTGGGCCTTCTGATTCCAAGGACGTGTTCCAGGCCTGCCGCGAGGGCGACAAGCTCGCGCTTGCCGCGGCCGATACCATGGCCGACTATCTCGGTCGCGCCCTGGCGCTTATTGCCAACGTGGTCGATCCCGAGATGTTCCTCATCGGCGGCGGCGCATCCGCCTCGGCCGATGTCTACCTCGACAAGGTCCGCGAGCACTTTAAGCAGTACGCGCTCTCCGCCTCGCGCGAGACGCCCATTAAGGTCGCTTCGCTCGGCAACGACGCCGGCATCATCGGTGCCGCCTACGTAGCCCTGCGCGCTGCCGGTAAATAGCTGGTGCACGGGGGACAGGTTACTTTGCACCAACATGGTGCAAAAGGGACAGCCTTGGCCCCCATGCCTGCCCCAAAATATGCCGTGGCCCTTCCGTCTGCGAAGGCTCGGCATCGGCGTGCTACCATAGCTACGTCCAAGTACACATATCAAGTGGAGGATATCCATGGCAAACGTTCTTGTCTTTGGTCACCAGAACCCCGATAACGACGCCATCATGAGCGCCGTCGTCCTGTCCCAGCTGCTTAACCAGGTTGAGTATGCCGGCAACACCTACGAGGCCTGCGCCCTTGGTCAGCTTCCGGCCGAGTCCGCCAAGTTGCTCGCCGACGCCGGCATTGCCGAGCCCCGCGTGATCGAGTCCGTCGAGGCCGGTCAGCTCGTCGTCCTCACCGACCACAACGAGTCTGCCCAGTCCGTCGCCGGCCTTAAGGACGCCACGGTCTTTGGTGTTGTCGATCATCACCGCATCGGCGACTTCGAGACCGCCGGCCCGCTGCACTACATCTGCCTGCCCTGGGGCTCCAGCTGCACCATCGTCACCAAGCTCGCCGGCGTGCTCGGCGTTGAGCTTTCCGACGTCCAGGCTAAGCTGCTGCTCTCGGCCATGATGACCGATACGCTCATGCTCAAGAGCCCCACCACCACCGATGTCGACCGCGCCGTCGCCGCCAAGCTCGGCGAGCAGGTGGGCGTCGACCCGGTCAAGTTTGGCATGGAGGTCTTCCTCACCCGTCCGTCCGGCTCCTTCACTGCAGCCGAGATGGTCGGCAACGACATCAAGATGTTCGAGCCCGCTGGCAAGAAGCTGCTCATCGGCCAGTACGAGACCGTCGACAAGACCCGTGCACTCGGCATGATCGACGAGATTCGCGAGGCCATGCGCGCCTACGCCGCCGAGAAGGGTGCCGACGGCATTGTCCTGTGCATCACCGACATCATGGAGGAGGGCTCGCAGGTCCTGCTCGAGGGCGAGACCGAGGCTGCTCAGAAGGGCCTGGGCATTGCCGACGAGCACGACGGCGTCTGGATGCCGGGCGTCCTCTCCCGTAAGAAGCAGGTCGCTGCCCCCATCATGGCCGCCTGCTAGGTTTAGTTGACCGAACGCCACGACCGGATCGCGGACGCCCCGCGCTCCGGTCGTTTTTTGTGCACGGCGCCGCATCGTCTCTTGGGCAGGCGCGCCCGTGCCGTTGAGCAAATAATGTTCAACCTGTGGTTCCGCTTTTCGGCCACGCCTGCGTGCTTGTCGTGCAGGGTAGGCTAGATGCAGGCGTAATACGTTAGAGCGCGGCGCCGCCACTTGGGCGGGCCGTGCTTTTTTAAGACGGGAGCTTTCCCGAGAAAGGAGCCGCCCATGGCAGCACCCGAGCAGCTGTTCAACGTTCGTGAACGCAAGCGCTTTGAACGTCACGACATTTGGGAGCGCATCGCCGAGAACGGCACGATTTCCGCCGCGGTCATGGTGATTGCCGCCATCGCCGCCGTCATTTGCGCCAATACCGATGCCTACGAGGCCATCCATCACTTTTTGGAGACCCCGCTGTATGTGGGCTTGGGCAACCTTACGGCCGGTCTCACCGTTGAGCTTTTCGTCAACGACTTCCTCATGGCGATTTTCTTTTTGTTGGTGGGCATTGAGCTTAAGTACGAGATGACGGTCGGCGAGCTCAAGAATCCGCGCCAGGCCATGCTTCCCATGCTGGCAGCCGTGGGCGGCGTCGTCGTTCCCGCCTGCATCTACCTCATTTTTAACCATGCCGGCGCCCGCAACGGTTGGGCCATCCCCATGGCAACCGATATTGCCTTTGCGCTGGGCGTGCTGTCGCTTTTGGGCAATCGCGTGCCCAACGGCGTGCGCGTGTTCTTCTCGACGCTCGCCATCGCCGACGACCTCATCTCCATCGCCGCCATCGCCATCTTCTACGGTCAGAGCCCCAATCCGTTTTGGTTGGGCGCCGCCGCGCTTGTGACCTGCGCGCTCGTGTGGCTCAACAAGACGCAGCATTACCGCCTTGCCCCGTACTCGGTGCTGGGCCTGCTGCTGTGGTTCTGCATGTTCAAGAGCGGCGTACATGCCACGCTTGCTGGCGTCATCTTGGCCTTTACCATCCCGGCCAAGTGCGGCGTCAAGCTCGATAGCCTCACCGATTGGCTGGGCGAGTGCCTGCCGCTGCTCGATGACCGCTACGATGACGAGGCGCACATCCTGGGCCAGCATGACTTTACCGTCTCGACCACCAAGGTCGAGCGCGTCATGCACCGCGTGACCCCGCCGCTCATCCGCATGGAGCGCCTGATCTCCACGCCGGTCAACTTTGTGATCCTGCCGATCTTTGCGTTCGTAAACGCTCAGGTTCGCTTAGTGGGCGTGGACATGAGCACGCTACTCACCGATCCGGTGACGCTCGGCGTGTACTTTGGCATGCTGCTGGGCAAGCCGATCGGCATCTTTGGTATGACGTTTGCCCTGGTTAAGCTTAAGGCCTGCGAGCTGCCGCACAATGTCAACTGGCACATGATTGCCGGCGTGGGCATTCTGGGCGGTATCGGCTTTACCATGTCGATTCTCATCAGCGGCCTTGCCTTCCCGACGGCCCAGTTTGAGGTTCTTGCAGCCAAGGCCGCTATTCTCGCCGGTTCGGTCACCGCAGCCGTGCTCGGCATGATCTACATGAGCGTGGTCTGCAAGCATCCCGCGCCCAAGGACGAGTAGGGGCACATACAAGTTTGAAAACGCTGCCTGTGAATACCATCACAGGCAGCGTTTTAGTCATTGGGGACGTTCTTAAATGACTAGGTTTATTCCACCGTTCCGTAGACGGCGCCCCAGCCGTGGGCGGCCAAGGCGGAGTTGAGCTGGTCGCAAAGTGACTGGCGGTCGTAGTAGCCGGGCGGCAAAAGATTCACGATCTCCATGAGGTCGGGCGCCAGGTCCAAGATTTCGGCCTGTACGATCAGATCCAGGCGGTCGATGGCGTGGCGGTCGTAAAACAGTCCGTCGACCAGGCGCTGCAAGTCGCCGAATTCCTCGGCCTGAAACGATCCGTACTCCATAGTGCCTCCTTGGGCGCCCCACGCTGGCATGCGCGGCGATTCGTAATTGATTGCGATGAACTTAATCTATCACGGCTTCATAACGTTGCGACGATGGCGGTCTATACTTAGACGAACTGCAACGTACCGCTTCGCGAAAGGTCGCACCCATGCAGACGATCTACCAGAAGATGGAAACCACCGAACTCGATGCCGCCATCGAGGCGCTCAAAGCCGAGGTCGCCGAGGTCAAGGCCAAGGGCCTGGCGCTCGACATGGCCCGCGGCAAGCCGTCGCCCTCCCAGGTGGACATCTCTCGACCCATGCTCGATATCCTCAATGCCGATGCCGATCTGCACGACGGCAACGTTGACTGTTCCAACTACGGCTGCTTTGAGGGCATTCCCTCGGCACGCAAGCTGGCGGGGGAGTTCCTGGGTTGCCCTGCCGAGCAGACGCTCGTACTGGGCTCGTCGAGTCTGCTGATCGAGCACGATATCGCCGGTATGTTCTGGCGCTGTGGCTCGTGCGGCAGCGAGCCCTGGGACGCCTACGAGGCCGCGCACGACGGCAAGAAGGTCAAGTTCCTGTGCCCCGTTCCCGGCTACGATCGCCACTTTGGCATCACCGCCGATCTGGGTATCGAGAATGTCCCCGTTGCGATGACCGACAACGGCCCCGACATGGACGAGGTCGAGCGCCTGGTTGCTGCCGACGACTCCATCAAGGGTATCTGGTGCGTGCCCAAGTATTCCAACCCCACGGGCATCACCTTTAGCGAGGACACCGTGCGCCGCCTAGTCGAGATGCCCACGGCCGCGCCCGATTTCCGCATCTTCTGGGACAACGCCTACTGCGTGCATGACCTGTACGACGAGACCGACGAACTTGCCAACATCTTTGACCTCGCTCGCGCGGCGGGCACCGAGGACCGTGTGGTGGCCTTTGCCTCGACGTCCAAGATCACCTTCCCGGGCGCCGGCATCGGCTTTATCGGTGCGAGCCCCGCGGTTATCGCCGAGTTCTCCAAGCGCCTGAAGGCCGGCCTCATCAGCGCCGACAAGCTCAACCAGCTGCGTCACGTGCGCTTCCTTCCCACCATCGAGGCGGTTAAGGAGCACATGAAAAAGCATGCCGAGTTCCTGCGTCCGCGCTTTGAGGCCGTCGAGCGCAAGCTCACCGAGGGCTTGGGCGACACGGGCTGCGCCACCTGGACGCACCCCCGCGGCGGCTACTTTGTAAGCTTCGATGGTCCCGAGGGCTCGGCCCAAAAGGTCGCCGCGCTTTGCGCCGACCTGGGCGTCAAGCTCACGCCGGCCGGTGCCACCTGGCCCTATGGCAAGGACCCGCGCGACACCAACATCCGCATCGCGCCGAGCTATCCCACGGTCGAGGACCTGGAGGCCGCGCTCGATGTGCTGGTGCTGGCCGTTAAGCTTGTCGCTGCCGAGCTTGCGCGTGCCGAGCGCGCCTAACGCGCGGCTTCCCGTACTATCCGCACTTTCGATACGTAAAGGAGCGTATACATGGATTTGGGTATTTCCACCAACCCCACGCCAGAGCTCTACACCATTAAGGTGACCGGTGAGATCGATATCTCTAACGCCGATAGCCTGCGCAATGCCATCGACCTGGCGCTCGAGCAGCCCACCGAGGCCGTTGAGCTCGATTTTGCCCAGGTGAGCTACATCGATTCGACGGGCATTGGCGTGCTCGTGGGCGCCGCGCACCACGCGGCCGACCACGGCAAGCGCTTTAGCTGCGTCAACGTGCAGCCTCAGGTGATGCGCGTGGTTCAGCTGTTGGGTGTCGACCAGGAGATTTCGATCACCGCTGCATAATCTTTGCCCCAAAAGGGCATGCCGTTTGGCATATGTTTGTGATGCGCTCGGACGTTTTGGCGTCCGGGCGCTATACTTGACCGAATGAATAGACGAGTTCCGGCCGAATGGCGCGGTGCGGGCTCGACTCACATCGAGCCTTGGAGGTATGTGTGTTTGGTATTGGAGAGGGTGAGCTCGCGATCATCGTGGTCTTCGGCTTTTTGCTGTTTGGCCCGGATAAGCTCCCGCAGATGGGCCGCACGATCGGCCGTGCCATCCGTCAGTTCCGCGAGACGCAGGAAAAGATGACGGCCGTTGTTCAGTCCGAGATTATCGATCCGGTGAGCGAGGCCGCGTCGGCCCCGGTCAAGCCCAAGAAGGCTGCTGCTGTCGACGACGATTCTGATGCGGACGAGGATGCCGCCGAGACGGCAGCGCCCGCCAAGAAGGAGACCTTTGCCGAGCGCCGTGCCCGTCTTGCTGCCGAGAAGGCCGCAAGCGAGGGTGCTGCTGAGGGCGAGAATGTTTCCGAGGAGCCTGCGACCGAGCGCGCCGAGCCCGCCGCTGCTGCCGTCGAGCCCGAGCCTGTTGCCGAGCCGGAGCCCGAGCCGGCAGAGCCCACGACGGCTGACCTCTACGCCCGTCGTCCCCGCAAGCGCAAAGCCGTCGTCGACCAGCTCGCTCGCGAGCTCGAGGCCGAGGACGAAGCCGCTGCCGCCGACGCCCCGAAGGGAGGCGATGAGTAATGCCTATCGGACCTGCGCGAATGCCGCTCTTCGATCACCTGGGAGAGCTCCGTCGCCGCTTGACCATCGTGGTCGTGTCGGTATTTGCCGCAGCCATCGTGCTGTATTTCGCCACGCCCGTGGTGCTCGACATCCTGGAAGACCCCATCCGCTCCTTTGTGCCGGACGGCAAGTTCTACATCACCACCACGCTCGGCGGCTTTGGCCTGCGCTTCTCGCTGGCCATCAAGATGGCCGTGGTCATGTGCACGCCCATGATCATCTGGCAGATTCTGGCATTTTTCCTGCCGGCGCTGCGTCCCAACGAGCGCAAATGGGTCGTGCCCACGGTGCTCGCATCGACGCTGCTCTTCTTCCTGGGCGCCATCTTCTGCTACTTCATCATCATTCCGGCCGGCTTTGAGTGGCTCATCGGCGAGACCTCGGCCGTCGCCACCGCGCTGCCCGACCTGGAGAACTACGTCAACATGGAGTTGCTCTTTATGATCGGCTTTGGCGTGGCGTTTGAGCTGCCGCTCATCATCTTCTACTTGTCCGTTTTCCACATCGTGTCCTACGCCGCCTTCCGCAGCGCTTGGCGCTATGTGTACGTGGGCCTGCTCGTGGCTTCGGCCGTGATCACGCCCGACGGCTCGCCCGTCACCCTGGGCCTTATGTACGGCGCCCTGCTCTCGCTCTACGAGATCTCGCTCGCCGTCGCCCGTGTGGTCATCACCGCGCGCGAGGGCAAGGAGGGCCTGTTCGTGAGCCGTCTGGACCTGTTCTCGGACGACGAGGACGACGAGGAGTAAATCGGTATGCACGAGGTTGGCATTGTCAACGGCATACTCGATACAGTGATTCGCGCGGCGCGTGGGGCGGGGGCCTCGCGCGCCGTTTTGGTAACGCTGCGTATCGGGGATATGACCGAGGTCGTGCGCGAGGCGCTCGACTTTGCCTGGGAGACGTTTCGCGACGAGGATCCGCTCACGAAGGGCTGCGAGCTCGCCGTGGAGGAGATTCATCCGCAAAGCGAGTGTCTGGACTGCAGCGAGGTCTTCGACCACGACCGCTTTCATTGTCGCTGCCCACAGTGCGGCGGCGCCAACGTGCGCCTGCTGCACGGCCGAGAGCTCGACATCGCGAGCATCGAGATCGAAACCCCCGACGATTAGCTGCCCGGCCATCTGGTGATGGGGTATAAAGGGGCAAAAGTAAGGAGTGCCGAATATGGCCGAGAAAACGATTGATATCGCATCGCCGATCCTGTCGCGCAATGAGCGCCTGGCAGATCAGCTGCGTCAGCGATTCGCAGAGACAAACACCTACGTGATCAACGTGCTATCGAGCCCCGGCTCGGGCAAGACTACCACGATCCTGGGCACCAACGAGCGCCTGCGCGACAAGGCCGGCCTTCGCTGCGCCGTCATCGAGGGCGATATCGCCTCGGATGTCGACGCCATCACCATGAAGGAAGCCGGCATGCCCGCCATCCAGATCAACACCGGCGGCCTGTGCCACCTCGAGGGCAACATGATCATGGAGGCCGTCGATGCGTTCGACCAAGCTGTGGGTCTGGAAAACATCGACGTTATCTTTATCGAAAACGTGGGCAACCTGGTCTGCCCGGTCGACTTTGACCTGGGCGAGAACCTGTCCATCATGATTCTCTCCGTGCCCGAGGGCGACGACAAGCCCATCAAGTACCCGGGCATCTTCCAGCACGCCGGCGCGCAGCTGCTCAACAAGGTCGACGTGGCCCCGGCTTTCGATTTTGACATGGATAGGTATACTAAGACACTCGATGACCTCAATCCGCAGGCGCCGCGGTTTGCCGTGAGCGCGCGCAAGGGCGAGGGCATGGATGCCTGGTGCGATTGGCTCATCGGGCAGATTGAACAAGCAAGGGCGTAAGTCGGCCGCCATACGGGCGGGCGTAGCCGCAGAGATACGAGATAGGAGCCTCTTTTGAAGCTCATCATCGCCGAGAAAAACGACGCCGCGCGTCAGATCGCCGAGCGGCTGTCCACGGGCAAGCCCAAAAAGGACAAGGTGTACAACACCGCCATCTACCGTTTTGAGTGGAAGGGCGAGGAGTGCGTGACCATCGGCCTTGCCGGTCACATCCTGGCGCCCGATTTTTGTGACAGCGTGCTGTTCGATAAAAAGCTGGGCTGGTATTCGGTGACCGAGGACGGCGAGATGCTGCCGGCCGACATGCCTGACGGCCTGGCCCGTCCGCCCTACGACACCAAGCGCAAGCCGTTCCTTGCCGACGGTATCTCCATCAAGGGCTGGAAGCTCGAGAGCCTGCCGTATCTCACCTGGGCGCCGGTCATTAAGCTGCCGGCCGAGAAGGAGCTCATTCGTTCGCTCAAGAACCTGGCCAAGAAGTCCGACAGCGTCATTATCGCCACGGACTTCGATCGCGAGGGCGAGCTCATTGGCTCGGACGCCCTCAACAAGGTGCGCGAGGTCGCGCCGGACTTGCCGGTCGCCCGCGCCCAGTATTCTTCATTTACCAAGGCCGAGATTACGCAGGCCTTCGACAATCTTGTCTCGCTCGACCAGAATCTGGCCGACGCCGGCGAGAGCCGCCAGCACATCGACCTCATTTGGGGCGCGGTGCTCACGCGCTACCTGACGCTCGCCAAGTTTGGCGGCTTTGGCAACGTGCGCTCCGCCGGCCGCGTGCAGACGCCGACGCTCGCCCTGGTGGTCGAGCGCGAGCGCGAGCGCATGGCGTTTGTGCCCGAGGACTATTGGCAGATTCGCGGCATGGGCGCTGCGCAGGGTGCTGCCGAGGACGACCGCTTTAAGATCGCGCACAAGACGGCACGCTTTACCGATAAAGATGCTGCCGAGATGGCGTACGGCCATGTTGACGGCGCTACGACGGCGACCGTTGCCGCGGTGACCAAGCGCTCGCGCAAGCAGCAGCCGCCCACGCCGTTTGCGACGACCTCGCTGCAGGCTGCCGCCGCAGCCGAGGGCATCTCGCCTGCGCGTACGATGCGCATCGCCGAGTCTCTCTACATGGCCGGTCTCATCAGCTACCCGCGTGTCGACAATACCGTGTACCCTGCGACGCTCGATCTAGGCGCCGTGGTGAGCGACCTGGCTAAGATCAACCCGGCGCTGGCGCCCGTGTGCAAAAAGGTGCTCGCCGGTCCCATGAAGCCCACGCGCGGCAAGGTCGAGACCACCGACCACCCGCCGATCTATCCCACGGGCGAGGGCGATCCGTCCACGCTCGACGGTGGCCAGCGCAAGCTCTACGACCTCATCGCCCGCCGCTTCCTGGCGACGCTTATGGGTCCCGCGACCATCGAGAACACCAAGCTCGAGCTCGACGTGAACGGCGAGCCGTTCGTGGCTTCGGGCGACGTGCTCGTGACTCCGGGCTTCCGCGAGGCGTATCCGTATGGACTCAAGCGCGACGAGCAGATGCCGCCGCTGGAGCAGGGCGATACGGTCGACGTGTTTGACATTAAGCTTGAGGCCAAGCAGACCGAGCCGCCCGCGCGCTACAGCCAGGGCAAGCTCGTGCAGGAGATGGAAAAGCGCGGCCTGGGCACCAAGTCCACGCGCGCGAGCATCATCGAGCGCCTGTATGCCGTGCGCTATCTCAAAAATGATCCCGTTGAGCCGAGCCAGCTGGGCATCGCCATCATCGACGCGCTGACGCAGTTTGCCCCGCGCATCACGAGTCCCGATATGACCAGCGAGCTCGACGGCGACATGACTCGCGTCGAGCGCGGCGAGGACACCGAAGAACATGTCGTGACGCACTCGCGCGCGCTGCTGGCCGGTGTGCTCGACGAGCTGCTCAAGCATACGCAGGAGCTGGGAGACGCCATCAGCGACGCCGTCACGGCCGATGCGCGCGTGGGCGCCTGCCCCAAGTGCGGCAAGGACCTGGTCATGAAGACGAGCGCCAAGACCCGCGGCAGCTTCATTGGCTGCATGGGCTGGCCCGACTGCGACGTGACCTATCCGGTGCCGAGCGGCGTCAAGGTGAGCCCGCTCGAGGGCGAGGCCGCCGTGTGCCCCGAGTGCGGCGCGCCGCGCATTAAGTGCCAGCCGTTCCGCCAGAAGGCCTTCGAGATTTGCGTGAACCCCACGTGCCCCACCAACTACGAGCCTGACCTTAAGGTGGGCGAGTGCAAGGTGTGCGCCGAGGCCGGACGCCATGGCGACCTGATCGCGCACAAGAGCGAGAAGAGCGGCAAGCGCTTTATCCGCTGCACCAACTACGATGACTGCGGCGTGAGCTATCCGCTACCGGCGCGTGGCAAGCTCGAGGCGACGGGCGAGACCTGTCCCGAGTGCGGCGCCCCCATCGTGGTGGTCAACACGGGGCGCGGTCCGTGGCGTATCTGCGTCAACATGGACTGCCCGACCAAGGAGAAGAAGCCCGCCCGCGGCCGCAAGACCACAACCAAGGCGAGCACGGCTAAGAAGACGACGGCGGCCAAGAAGACGACGGCTAAGAAAGCCACTGCCGCCAAGAAGACGACCGCGAAGAAGTCGACTGCCAAGAAAACAGCCGCCGACAAGTAACGGCGCAGTCGAAACATTGCCCAAAAAAACGAGCGAGGACCCCGCGATCCTTGCTCGTTTTTTTTGACCGGCAGTTAGGGACGTTCTTTTTCTGCCGGCAGTTTAGGAACGTCCCTAACTGCCGGCTCGGGAACGACAAAGCGCTAGTTCACCTCGACAGGCTTGGCGCCGGGATAACGCTCCTCAAAGTCTAGGCGGTACTTATTGTCATTGGTGCCCGCCACGTTGTCGCGCGACAGCGGCGCCACGATCTCATTCTTGTGGTCCGCAGGCTTGGCGTATTTCAGACTGATCTCCCAGGCATCACAGATTGCGTCAATGCGGTGATCCAGGTCGTCGTACAGGGCGATGATGTCCTTCCAGGAGCTGTAGTTCTTGGAGCTCGTCGGGACGTCCAGGTCCTCGACGATGTCGTAATACTGCTCGATGGTGTCCTCCGTGCGCTCGGCGACGTCGGCGAGATTTTGACGGGTGGTTCGATCCTCTTCCAGATAGTTGCCGTTGAAGTTCTGCGCGCAGCCACGGACCTGGCTGTCGAGATCTTCGAGCAGGTCGTAGTATTCGCTCAGGCGACGGTAGAGGTTCTGCTCGGAGAGCGTTGCTTCGCCGCCATCCTCGTCGTCATCGTCATCATCGTCGTACAGGATGTTGGGATCGCCGAGAGGCTTTAGGTCATCGTCGTCGACGTCATGGTGCAGCTTAGCTACCGCGGCAGTCGTCTGCGTGGCGGCGTTGTCGAAAGGCTTGATCACAAAGAAAACGACCAGGGCGATGATGATCGCCACCAGCACAACAATAACGGCGATAAGCGGCCCGGTGCCGCTCTTTTTGGGAGCGGGGGTCTGTGGCGAAGCGGGCGCGTATGCGGGAGCCGGCTGCTGTTGGGGCGAGCCGCTCGCGACGGGTATGCGCTGCGTGGTCTCGACGGCCTCGGTCCCTGCGGCGGGGTCGGGGCTATAGGCGAGGGGATCGTCCGCCTTGGCTTGCGGCGTATCAAGGGAGCCGGTCTGCTCAAAAGCGGGCTGGCTATCGCTCGCGGCTGTTTGCTCAACGGGTGCACCGCACGAGGTGCAGAACTTGGCATCATCTGCAAGAAGCTTGCCGCACGAGGCGCAATACCGAGACATTGCCACTCCTTTCGCCACATTTCAATGCAATACGACGATTATACCCAGCATCCAAAATTCCCCATCATACGTTGCGGTGAAATAGGGACTGTTTGGCGGTCTCAGAGCTTCAATCGGTCCCTATTTCACCGCAACTTTGGAAAGGCGCCTTTAGCCATTGGGGACGCGCCGAGCACTGGGGTATCATGGCTTGGTTGCTATAACTTGCATTTTCGCGCCTTGTAGGAAGGGGCTGCGCCCATGGCTTTTGAGCCTGCTCAACATAGCTTTATCACGCTCGAGGGCGTCGACGGTGCCGGCAAGTCCACGCAGACGCGTCTGCTTGCCCGTGCGCTCGACCTCGCTGGCTATCAGGTCGTAACTCTGCGCGAGCCGGGTGGCACTGCCATCAGCGAAAAGATTCGCGCCCTGCTGCTCGACCCCGCCAACACGGCGATGGGAGACACCTGCGAGTTGCTGCTCTACGAGGCGGCGCGCGCCCAGTTGGTGCACGAGGTCATAGCCCCCGCCCTTGCGGCCGGCAAGGTGGTCCTGTGCGATCGCTTCTACGATTCCACGACCTGCTACCAGGCATTTGCCGACGGCCTCGATCGCCAGATGGTGCGCGACGCCAACAACCTGGCCGTCGCGGGAACGCACCCGGCGCTCACGCTCGTCTATCACATCACGCCCGAGCAGGCGGCGCTGCGCATGGCAGCCCGTGGCGCGGCGGATCGCATGGAGGCAAAAGGCATGGCATTCCAGGAGCGTGTCTACCAGGGCTTTTGCGCAATCGCTGCCGAGGAGCCAAACCGCGTAATGCTCATCGACGCCACTGCGACCGTCGAGGAAGTCTTCGAGAAGACGGTCGAGCAGATTCGCGCATACGGTCTCGACATTCCGCAAGACGCCGTTGCCGCCGCGCTTGCCAAGGAGGCCGAGTAACATGGCCCCCGCTCAGGCAAGCCTGCTGGCCAAGCTTGACACTCAGGAACGCGTGCGCGATTTTTTGACCAATGCCGTCGCTAGCGGTCGCGCATCGCACGCCTACCTGTTTTTGGGTGCGCCCGGCGCGGGCAAGCTCGACGCCGCGTGGGCGCTCGCCCAAGCCTTCCTGTGCGAGCAGGACGGCTGCGGCGCATGCGACAGCTGCGTGCGCGTTGCTCGGCATACGCATCCCGACGTGCACTATTACACGCCCGAGAGCGCCACGGGTTACCTCATTGCCCAGACCCGCGAGCTGCTCGATGACGTGCCGCTGGCGCCCATCCGTGCCAAGGCCAAGGTCTACATCATCGACCGTGCCGAGCAACTGCGTGCCAACACCGCCAACGCACTGCTCAAAACGCTCGAGGAGCCGCCCGAGGGCGTTATGTTTATCTTGCTGGGCACCTCGGCCGACGTGATGCTGCCCACTATCGTGAGTCGTTGCCAGTGCGTGCCGTTTCGGCTGGTATCGTCCGCCGTCGCCGCGCAGGCCGTGAGCCGCGCCACCGGTCAGGACCCTGCGCGTTGCCGCATGGCGGTCGCCGTGGCGGGAAGCCCCACACGCGGCATCGAGTTTCTTAAGAGCGCCGAGCGCCAGGATGCTCGCCGCCAGATGGTCCGCGCCATCGATTCGCTCATCGCCGCCGACGAGGCCGACGTGCTCAGTCGCGCCAAGTCGCTCATTGTCGCCGTCAAGGCGCCGCTCGCCGAGGTCAAGTCCACGCAGGAAAAGGTACTCGAGCAAAACGCCGACTACCTGTCGCGTGGAGCATTGAAGCAGCTTGAGGACCGCAACAAGCGCGAACTCAACGCGCGCGAGCGTTCGGGTATCATGGAAGCGCTGGCGAGCGCGCGGACGCTCATGCGCGACGTGCTGCTGACACTTCAGGACGAGGCAGCCGACGTGGTGAACGATGATGTGCGCGACACAATCGGTCGGCTTGCCGCCGCGACCAATGTTGCGGGTGCCACCCAGGCGCTCGAGGCGGTCGCGACCGCCGAGCGCAACATCGCCAGAAACGTTACTCCCCAGCTGGCCATCGAGGTCATGCTGTTCGATATCAGGAAGGCACTGAAATGCCGTTAGTCGTACCCGTTAAGTTTACCTACGCCTCGCGCGACCTGTGGTTTGACCCGCAGGACCTGGATATCCTCGAGGCCGATTATGCCATTTGCTCCACCGAGCGCGGAACCGAGATCGGCTTGGTCACGGCCGATCCCTTCGAGGTGCCGCAAGAAGAGATCGGTCAGCCGCTCAAGCCCGTACTGCGCGTGGCGAGCGACATCGACCTGCAGCTTGCCGACGATCTTGCCATCCAGGGCGACGAGGCCATGATCGATTTCCGCCGTCTGGTCAAAGAACTCGACCTCGAGATGAAGCCGGTCGGCGTCGAGTACCTGTTTGGCGGCGAGAAGGCCGTGTTCTACTTTGCCGCCGAGGAGCGCGTCGATTTTCGCCAGCTCGTCAAGGATCTGTCCTCGACGCTGCACATTCGCGTCGACATGCGCCAGATCGGCGTGCGCGACGAGACTCGCCTGGTGGGCGGCTATGCCCAGTGCGGCCAGGAGCTCTGTTGCACGCGCTTTGGCGGACAGTTTGAGCCCGTCTCGATCCGCATGGCAAAAGAGCAGGACCTGCCGCTCAATTCTTCCAAGATCAGCGGCGTTTGCGGCCGCCTGATGTGCTGCCTGCGCTATGAGTTCGAAGCGTACAAGGACTTTAAGAGCCGTGCGCCCAAAAAGAAGACGCTCATCGATACGCCGCTCGGCAAGGCGCGTATTCAGGAATATGACACGCCGCGTGAGCAGCTGGTGCTGCGCCTGGAGAACGGCAAGGTCTTTAAGGTCAACCTGGCCGATATGACCTGCTCGGAGGGCTGCAAAAAGAAGGCCGCCGAGCAGGGCTGCAATTGCCGCCCCGACTGCGTGACGCGCGATGTGCTCGAGCGCATCGAGTCGCCCGAGATGCGCCTGGCGCTCATGGAGCTCGATCGCGAGAACGGCGTCGACGTGGGCGATGGCCTGTCGAGTGCCGACCGTCTGGCCGGCACGTCGATGCCCAAGCGCCGTCGTCGCGATGCCGATTCCGATGCTCGCGCCGGTCAGGGCCAGGGCGAGGGCCGTGGCCGCGGAAAGGGCCGTGGTAAGGCCGAGGCACCCGAGGCCGAGGAGGCCGCCGGTGGCCGTCGTCGTCGCAAGCGCGTGGGCTCGGGCGATGCTACCGAGGTTGCAGCCGCGGGCAAGAACGCCTCTCGCGAGCGCGAGGTTCAGCAGCCCCAGCAGCAGAATCGCGGCGGTGGCATGAACCCCACACGCCGCCGCCGTCGTCATCTGTCGAGCGAGGAGCGCGAGGCCGCCTTCCGCGCCGCAGCTGCTCGCGAGGCTGGTGCCGCTTCCAAGGGCGCCTCGGCCTCCGATGCGTCTGCCGACAAGGGCGGCAAGTCGCGTGGCGAGGAGGAGCGCGCGCCGCGTCCGCGCCGTCGCCATTCCTCGGGCGCGCAACAGAAGCCCTCAGTGCCCTCCGTGGCCGATCAGGTCTCGGATGGCGAGGTCAAGGTCACGCGCCGTCGTCCCGGAGATGGCGGGGGAGCGGCTGCTAAGGCTTCGCGTGGCGCCGCTCGCGACGAGCGCGAGCCGCGCGAGGATCGCGGTGGCGAGGGCTCGGCCGACCAGGGTCAAAAGCGCCGTCGCCGTCGCCGTTCCCGCAAGCCGCGCCAGGATGGTGGCGAGGGCTCGACCCCGTCTTCGGCCGCACCACAACCGCCCGCCGGCGAATAACGCCCGCGAGCGGATTTAACCCGCCTTACCCCAATCGCGTCGGGGTACCATAGCGCTGAATCAACGACCCTTCCTGCGACCGAACGTAGGGAGGGTTGTGTCTTGAAGAGCCATCTGAACAAATTGAGCCGTCTGCAGGGTGCCGGCGCCCTACCGTTTGCGGACGAATTGCTGCCGTTTGCCGAGCGGGCGGCACGCGAGGCACTCGAGGTATTGTCGCCAACACGATGTGCCGGCTGCGAGCGCGCCGGTGCGCTTATTTGCCAAGACTGCCTGGCCGCGCTCACGCTCATCGACCCACGTCATAGCTGTACCCGATGCGGCGCCCCGTTTGGGGATTTGCTGTGCACTGAGTGTTCGGTCGAGGGCACGTCCTCGGCAATGGCGGAGGCGCTCGACCGCTGCCTGGCGTGCTCCGTCTATGCGCATCCGCTGCCGCGCATCATTAAAGCGTACAAGGACGTGGGCGAGCGACGCCTGGCGCCGTATCTGGCGGAGCTGCTCTACGACACCGCCCTGCATGCCCAGGTCGCAGCGCCCGATCGCTACGGAGGCGTGCTGTCCGGTGCGGATGCGGTGGTGTTTGTGCCTGCGACGGTCGCAGCGTTTCGGCGGCGTGGCTTTGATCATATGGAGGCCATCGCGCGTCCATTTTGCGAGCTGTCGGGTGTTCCTCTGCTCGATGCCCTCGTCAAGTACGGGCATGGCGACCAGCGCGAACTCGGTCGTGAGGAGCGTCGCGAGCGTGCCCAAGGCATGTACGAGACGGTTGAGGACGTGCACGGCCGCCGCCTACTGCTTATCGATGATGTCATTACCACGGGCGCGACCATGGCAGCAGCCTCGGCGGAGCTCAAGCGTGCCGGCGCTGCGGCAGTCGATGGCCTTGCTATCGCACGTGTTTGGTAGGGGTGGTTTTGTGGCAGTGAAGATTGAGCGGCGCAACGAGCCGACAGGCGAACAGCTAGCGGCTTCCGTAATCCTAACAGGCGCTTCAGCGCTGCGCATGATGCGCGCCGAGCGCCGGCAGATGGGCTATATCAGCTGGAAGGACCTTAATCCCGATGAAGAGCGCCGTGTGCTGCGCACGTCGTCGCCCTCGACCGAGGATATCTATCTTCCCGACTTGGTGCGAATTGGAGCCAAAAGTGGCGAGGTACAAGAAGATCTGTGCTTGCTGGTGGGATCTGCGGCGCAGCGCCGCCGCATGCCTGGCGTAGGCTGGTCCGTGTGTTCCGGGTTGCCCGCCGGCTCGATTCTAGAGGTGGAACCGGGGGTGTACAGCCTATCTCCCGAGGCCCTTTGTGTTGCCATTGCGCGCGAGGTCGGCTGCATCCAGGCGTTTGCCCTGGCCCAGGAGCTGTGCTCTAAGATTTCACTGAGCGACCGCGGGAAGTATCTGCCTCCCTACACCTCGCCTGTTACGAATAAACTTGCAAAGGACAAGGACCAGCCAGCAGACGTGGGCTACTTTGAAGTCGAGCCGGCGCTGATGCCTGATCGACTGGAAAAACACCTTTCCGGATGCAAGGGGAGTGCCGCTAAACAGCTGCTGCGCCTGTGCCCCTACCTGTCAGAAAACCTGCGCTCGCCCATGGAGTGCATCATGCTCGCCCTGTTTTCGCTTCCGTTTTCCTATGGCGGGTTTGCCTGCGGACCTTTTAAGACCGACTACAAGGTCGAGTTCGATGACCGTGCGCAGGCAATCTCGGGGATGCCTCATGCAGTTTGCGATGCGTATCAAGAGGCAGCCCGGTTTGACCTGGAATACAACGGTGAGCTGGGCCATTCCTCTCGGAGGGGACGTATCCATGATGAAAAGCGCAACACGGGCTTGATTACTATGGGAATCGAGGTCGCGACGGTCAACAACGAAATGCTCTGTGACATGGAAGCGATGGAAGCGCTCGCATGGCGCATCCACCAGCGTATGCGAAAGCGGTACCGGAATCGTGTCGATGCCCGCAGGAAGAAGCAAGAGGCGTTGCTTAACACGCTGCGGGCGTGTTTTGGGCTTAAGCCGGTCTAATTCACGTCGAAAATAGGGGGTTAATCATATGCCCTGGCCAAAATATGGCAAATATGAGTACTGTCACTAAATCAGTAACAGCAAAATCAAGGAATTTAGGACTCGGAGGCGTCATAAAGTAAGAAGATAATAAACAAATGTAGAATAACTAAGCATCAGGTTGGCGACACTGAGCGCAAAATCTGTCCGAGAGGCCAAAAATGCCTGTTACTAAATTGGTGACAGTACTCATATTTGCCATTTTTTGGCCACGGCACCCTAGGAAGGGTGCCCCGGAGCTCCCCATAGGGGAGCTCCGGGCTTCACAGAGGCACGAATAGCCCACTCCGACCTGCGAAATCTGTACTCGCGATGCGAATGACGCCCCTAACCTTAAACTTTAGCTTGAACTTAGCTATAATGCGCTACGTTCCTACCAGGCTGTGGTTGCGGACGGACGAAATGCCCGTCCTAGTCCAAGACAGACGCGGTCAAAGGGATCCACGTAAGCGACCGCGTGCGCGCGGCGCGATCATGGCGCGTCCTAGATGTAAGCCGCACCGTCCGTTCTACTTTCTTTGGGGCAATACCGCCTCGCGGGCGAGCGGGCCAGTCGTGAAGGTGGCTGCGGCCTCCCGAGCAAACACCCCGGTGCGCAAGTGTGGGGTCAAATACCAGGTCAGCTGGTGGGAACAATCTGATATTTCGTGCAACGCACGGATCGTATACGACACAGAAGGCAGGGTAGTGGACATGGTGAGGGGCAGCTTGATGCACGCGGCTCGGTTAGGTGCTGGGACCGCAGCGGTCATCGCCGTTTTGGGCCTGAGCGGATGCGCGTTCAACCCGCTGTCTACGTTCACGACTCCCACGATCGACCAGATCGAGTACGAGACCGTCACGCCCGCGGTGTCGGATGATGCCCTGGTCACCCCCGGTACCCTGACGGTTGCCCTCGATACCTCCGATGCGCCGCAGGCCATGCAGGGCGCTGACGGCGAGCTCACGGGGTATGCAGTCGACGCTGCCCGCGCCCTCGCAAGCCGCATGGGCCTTAAGGTCGCCTTTGTCGATGCGTCCTCGGCAGGTTCCGCGCTCGGTGACAAAAAGGCTGATATCTTTATCGGCGAGATCAACTCCACGGATGGGGACGTTAGCTCGCTCGGCACCTGCCTGTACGATGCCGCTTCCGTGTTCGGTAAAACCAGCGATGGTGGGTCGCTGAGCGTTTCCACCGATACCCTTAACACGTCTACTCTGGGTATCCAGATGTCCTCGGCCTCGCAGGAGGCGCTTGCTAAGCAGAGCATCACCGCCAACCAAAAGACTTACTCCAACATCAACGAGTGCTTTGAGGCGCTCGAGTCCGGCGAGGTCGACTATGTGATCTGCGACTCCACGGCTGGCGGTTACCTTGCGCGCCTGATGAGCGAGATCTCCTATGTCGGTGCGCTCGAGGCGCCCTCGACGCTTGGTGTTGCAGGCCTTTCGTCCAATGACGAACTGTGTCGTGCCGTGAGCGATGCCCTCGACGGTATTACGGCCGACGGCACGCTCGAGGCGGTCCACTGCGTCTGGTACGGCACGATGCCCTACGACCTCACCACTAAGACGGTTTCGGGCGCTAACGTGCAGCCGGGCGACTCTGAGTCCAGTGAGACCACGTCTTCCGGCAGCGAGTCCTCCGATTCCAACAATGAGACCGCATCCTCCGAGGACAAATCGTCCAGCCAGGAAGGCACCATCACCGACGACGACATTAACAAGCTTAATAGCTAGTTATTGCTAGGGGTGGTGTCTTCTATACGTTGGAAAGGACACCTCTTCACGGTTTCAACACGCACTGCCGGACTTCCCCAATAGGGGAGCCCGGCTTTTTCATCTCTATAAAACCAGCAGTTCAAAGCCAATTTTCGGGACCAAATACAAAGTCGCCGGCTCCCTCCTATAGCGCACTTTGCCACAGAAAAGTGCGAGACTTCGGTATGCGGTATCAAGCAATCGTTATTCGGGTCTTTGGGAATCCGCGTGATTAAATGCACGGCAATGGGTACATAGCCAGTACAGTAAGTCCCCGAGGCAGATTGGAGCCACGTATGGATATCAAGGTTTCTGGACGCAAGACGACGGTAACCGATGCTCTGCGTGCGCATGTGGATGAGAAGATCGGCGAGGCGCTCAAGGTTTTCGATATCGAGCCCATGACGGTCGACGTTGTACTTCGCTATGAGAAGAACCCCTCGAACCCCAACCCGGCAATCGTCGAGGTTACGGTTCGCGCCCGCGGTTCGGTGATTCGCGTTGCCGAGCACGGTGCAGATATGTACGCCGCCATCGACCTCTCCGCCGATAAGGTCACCCGCCAGCTGCGCAAGTTCAAGACCAAGGTTGTGGACAACCGCCAGGGTGGTGCCAGCGCAGCGGATGTTGCACCGGTCGAGCGTGTCGAGGATCTGGCCGACCTGCTGCTGCCCGAGGAGGACGACGACCTGCTCGTCCGCGAGAAGGTCATCGATGTCACCCCGATGACTGAGGAGCAGGCGCTGGTGCAGACCGATCTGCTGGGCCACGACTTCTACGTGTTCGAGAACGCGACGACTGGCCTCATCAATGTGGTGTATCACCGTAAGAATGGTGGATATGGCATCATCAAGCCCCGTATCGAAACACTTGACGAGTAAAATACGTTAACTTGCATGAGTTAACGGTTGGCGGCCATCCCATGCGGGTGGCCGCCTTTTTACGTAAGGAGTCGCTTTGATGGACAAGGCCGCATCCGCCGGTCATTCGGACCGTTGCCGCATCGTCGTCGATACCTGCTGCGACTTTAGCCCCGAGGTCGCCGCGAACCTCGATGTCGATATCTTGGGTTTCCCCTTCATTATCGATGGCGAGGAGCGCACGGATGACATCTGGTCGAGCATCACACCCAAGGAGTTCTACGACCGCATGCGCGCCGGTGCCCGCGTGTCCACCTCGGCTGTGTCGCTCGGTCGCTATATCGAGTTCTTTACCGAGTGCGCCAAAGAGGGTACGCCCACGGTCTACCTGTGCTTTACCTCGGCGCTGTCGTCGAGCTACAACTCCGCGTGCCAGGCGGCGGACGCCGTGCGCGCCGAGTATCCCGATTTTGAGCTGTACGTGGTCGACAACGCTCTGCCCTGTGCGACCGGCGAGCTCTTGGCGCTTGAGGCCGTGCGCCAGCGTTCGGCGGGACTGACCGCCAAGCAGCTGGTCGACTGGGCAAACGAGGCCAAGACCTATGTCCACGGTTACTTTACGCTCGAGAGCTTTGACGCGCTGGCTGCCGGCGGCCGCATTCCGCCCGCGGCGGCACAGCTCACGGCAAAGCTCGACGTCAAACCCGAGCTGTCCTACGACCTGGCCGGCTCGCTGTCGCTGATCGGCGTCAACCGCGGTCGCAAGAAGGCGCTCAAGTCCATCCTCAAGTCGTTCCGCGAGAACTATGTGCCCGATCGCACCATGCCCATCGCCATTATGACGGCCGATGCCGAAAAGGACGGCGACTGGCTCGAAGCCGCCATCCGCAAGGAGGAGGGTTGCGCCGACGTCACGATCATTCGCAGCTCCGTCGGTCCTACCATCGGCTCGCACGTGGGCCCCGGCATGGTGGCCTGCGCGTTTTGGGGCAAGAACCGCGCTGAGAAGGCCTCGCTTTCCGATCGCATCGCGCGTCGCGTACGTGGCGAGTAGGCAGGCGCTACGACCACAGGCGCCCCACAGTTCAAGCACTGGCGCCGAGTATTCAACCTGGTAACAACACCCAACCCAAAAGGAAAGGTTTCATGGCAAACAAGCTCTCCGTCGCATTCATTGGCACCGGAATCATGGGTGCCCCCATCGCCGGTCATATCCTGGACGCCGGCTATCCCGTCACGGTCAACAACCGCACCAAGTCCAAGGCCGCCGCACTCGTCGAGCGCGGTGCCGTCTGGGCCGATACGCCGGCCGAGGCCGCGGCTGGCGCTGATGTCGTCTTTACCATGGTGGGCTATCCCTCCGAGGTCGAGGAGCTCTATCTGGCGGGCGACGGCCTGCTGGCCTGCACCAAGCCGGGCGCGGTGCTGATCGACCTCACCACGAGTTCGCCCGAGCTGGCGCGCGACATTGCCGAGGCCGCCCAGGTCTCCGGCCGCATGGCGTTTGACTGCCCCGTCACCGGCGGCGAGTCGGGCGCGATCGCCGGCACGCTCACGGCTATCGTGGGCGCTACCGAAAACGACATCGCCCCGGTCCGCGACATCCTTTCCACCTTTGCGGCAAATATTTGCTGCTTCGATGGCGCTGGCAAGGGTCAGGCTGCCAAGCTTGCCAACCAGGTGTCGCTGGGCGCCTGCATGGTCGGTATGGCCGATGCGCTGGCCTTTGCCGAGCTGAGCGGCCTTGATCTGGAGAAGACCCGTCAGATGATCCTGGGCG
>ERZ1034915.68-NODE-68-length-70292-cov-638.549824_pt1 | contig 70292 bp, 69 predicted proteins | sample MGYA00520592_ERZ1034915 | MGnify/ENA primary metagenome ERZ1034915 (study PRJEB33766, sample SAMN09781787) | gut metagenome | biome: gut microbiome | host: Homo sapiens | place: Madagascar | study: EMG produced TPA metagenomics assembly of the PRJNA485056 data set... | reverse complement strand
TTTAAACGTCACCTTCCAATTTGAACTATTAACATAACAATAGTTCATGAGAAGCGTCTAACCATTGGTTAGATGCTTCTTTTTTTATCTTTTTAGATCTTCAAGCGTTCTGACAGCTTTTTAACCATAAGTTAGCTCAATGAAGAAATAAATTCTACTTCAGGTTTAGATTTCCAACACTTTTTGGAAGTACAGGAGACAACGAATCCTCCGACTGTGTATAGTTTTTCTCTTTGCTCAAACGTAAAAAAGACTACACTGGTATGGCATAGTCTCCTTTCAAGTATTAACAAAGAAAAAGCTGCTACATCCTTAAAAATCAAAACAATTTTAACTTTTCTTAACCGCTACCATGTTATAATAGTAGTAAGCTTATCGTTCGTAATTATTTATTCAACTTATGGAAAGGGGCTTAATATTATGAGTCTTTCAAAAGAACAACGTGTGCATGATCTGGCCTTGTGCATACTAAATAATGTCAATATGTCGGAAGGTTTGTTCTCTGCTTTAGAGAAAGCAAACGAATTGTCCGTAAGTGCCGCTTACCCTAAAAAATATGCCGTAGCTTATACAGTATTAACACAAAAGCTCCAAAATGAACTCACTGATTTTGATGATTTAACTTTCTGAGGTTAAAAATACAAATAAAAAAAGACTGGTTTCAAACCGTCTTTTTTTATTTAAAAATCGCAAAATCAGCTGCCGTAAGCCCAATCAATGGATCAAAATCACCAGAATTAACCAAATCTGCTGTTAAAAAAGGCTCTGTCGCATAGGAGGTCGATGTAACATTTTCTTCAGGAAAAAGCGAAATTTCCTCTGTTCGAGGGGGACTCACTTGCCCAGTTGTTTCACTCTTGCCCGCATCCAAAGTATGCTTTAGTTTTTCGCCAGGCTCTGATTTTCCTGTAAATCGCTCCTTCAAGAAAGTTTTTCGATTGGCACTTTCCTTTTGCACAGCTTGGGCAAAGGCTTTTTGTTCTCCAATAAGAATTAGACTTTGTTTGGCTCGCGTAATAGCTGTATACAAGAGATTACGTTCCAACATCCTTGAATAGGAAGAAACCATTGGAACCACAACTGTTGAAAACTCACTCCCCTGTGACTTGTGAATAGACATCGCGTAAGCCAAAGTGATTTTATACCATTCTGCGCGAGGATAGCTCACTTCTTGACCATCAAAATCCATCACAATTTCGTCTTGCTTGCTTTCTGTATGTTTTGCTGGGATGAGTTCAACAATTCTTCCTAAGTCACCATTGAAAACATTGTTTTCTGCATCATTGACCAAATGGAGAACTTTGTCCTCCTCACGAAAATGAATATCCTGATAGTTAAACTCTTGTCGCTCATCAAGCGGATTGAACAATTCTTGCAATAAGCCATTTAAGGTATTTATACCAGCTACACCTTTATACATCGGTGCTAAAATCTGCAATTCGAAAGGATTATTTCCTCTTTTTTTCCACGCGGTTGCCACTTGTGTCACAAGAGGAGCAACTTGTCCCGGTCCAGCTTCAAAATAAGAACGATCGGGATGACGACTGGTAAAGTCTTGTGGCAAATGTCCTTCCTTGATTTCATGGGCAAGATCAATAATCGTTGATTCAGCGCCTTGACGGAAAATTTTATCTAAGCGAACTGAAGGAATCTCTGGAAGCTTCAGCAAGTCTGCAAAGACTTGCCCAGGACCAACTGATGGCAGCTGATCCGCATCACCTACAAAGAGCACCTTCATGGAAGGAGGAATGGCTTGTAAAAGTTTATTGGCCAACCAGGTATCTACCATTGAAAATTCATCTACAATCAAAAGTGAACCCGCAAGATCATTACTTTCCATATCCATTGCTTCATCAGTATTTAAGCCTAAATGGCGATGGAGCGTTGCTGCTGGTAAGCCGGTAAGTTCATTCATCCGGCGACTCGCTCTTCCTGTTGGTGCTGCCAGCAGAATGGGGAAAACATCGTCATGATAATGCCCTGGATCTAAATCAATGTCATGAAGTTGTGCATAAGTTTCGATAAAACCGTTGATAATCGTGGTTTTACCTGTTCCTGGTCCACCCGTTAAAATGAAGAACTGACTATTTAAAGCTTGAAAAATAGCTTCTTTCTGCAGTTTATCGTAGCGAATACCTAGCTTGGTTTCTACTTGTTCAATATTTTTCAAGATTTTCTCATCTGAGAAGGTCTGAGTGCTGCGTCCAATAAGTTTTTTGAGGTATTCACTAATACCTTGCTCAGCAAAATAAAGGGAATTTTCAAATATTTTAGTTTCTTCTTGTTGCATTTTACCATCTTCAAGCAGATGGTTGATTTCTTCAGCCACAGTTTCTGGGCTGACTTCTATCTGACGCGCTTCTTCCAAGAGCTGGATGGTTTGCTGCAAAAGATCACGCGCTTCAATATAGGTGTCGCCCGTAATTAAAGGCTGTGTTTTAACCACATGCATCAGTCCCGCTCTAAAACGGTCACTACTATCGGCTGCAATTCCTAGCTCTTGAGCAATTTGGTCGGCTGTTTTAAAGCCGATGCCTTTGATATCTTCAACCAACTGGTATGGATTCTTGGCGATAATATCCAAGGTTTGATCTTTGTAAAGCTCATGAATTTGAAATTGGAGCTTACTGGGAATACCATATTCCGCAAGCTTTGATAAAATCTTTTCCACACCATGATTGTCACGCAGTCTTTTGATAAAGGAATTTTTCTTTGCTAAAGGAAGGATACTGTCCAGTTCTTCTGGCTTATTTAAGATACTGTCAACGGTATCGTCGGGAAAAAGAGCCACAATTCTTTCTGCCATCTTTTTACCAATACCCGGAAATTTATCAGAAGAAAAGTATTTGACTAGTCCAGCAGCACTGGTCGGCACAGCTTTTTCATAAGTTTCAACTTGAAGCTGCTCCCCATATTTGGGATGTGTCGTAAGCTTACCATAGAAAGTATAACTGTCTCCTTCTATCAGCTCCCCAATTGTTCCGGTTACAACAATTTCGTAATCTTCATAAGCGCTATTGGTGTCATCCACTTCTAGTAAAAGTACTTTATAAAAATTACTAGGATTACTAAAGAAAATCGCTTCAATTGTTCCGGTAAAATATATTTTTTCTATCATAACACTTTATTCCAGTGCAACATCTCAAAACGTTGACCTTTTGTTTCTAAAACAGTCACACTATTATTGGCTAAACCGCCAGCTGTACGTAACTCTTGGAGTGGAAAGCCAGCCAAATGTCGCATTCCCGCTGTGCCTGAAGCACCATGACCGACCAATAATATATTTTCAGCCTCTTGCTTTTTGAGGTCACTTGCTAAACTATCAAAACGTGCCAAAACATGAGCTACTGTTTCCGCTCCAAAATGACGGCCATCAAAATTTTGCAATTCATTTCGAGAGGCAAACATTTCATCTGGATACTTCAAGAGTGCATTTGCGACCAATTGTCCTTCCAGCTGACCAAAATTCCATTCGGAAAGGCGGTTATCTGTCTTTACTGGCAAAGCAGTTAACAATTTTGCGGTCGTTACCGCACGTGGCTGCGGACTAGAAATCACCTTATCAAATTGGACAATTTGTCCCAGTCTTTCATTTACCCGAGCAATTGCCTCATAGGATTCTGGCAAAAGAGGCGAATCCCCTTTTTGACCTTGTAACCTTTTTTCGAGATTCCATTGTGTTTTACCATGTCTTACAAAATAGATTTTCATTTTAATTCCTGAATTTCTTTAATTATTTCTTCTGGTTTTTTGTCTTTGGTTTCAATAATAATATCCGCAACTTCTTCATAGAATTTTTCACGCTGATTAAACAATTGTTCTACGTCTTGCAGGGGTTGTAAAGCCAACGGCCGTTGGTTCTTTTGATCGGCAAGAATACGTTCATAGAGCGTTTCAAAGTCTGCCTTGAGATAGACCACCTTTTTCAGCTTTTTCAGACAATCACGATTTTCTGCAAGTTGAACAATGCCGCCACCTGTGGCAACGTTAAATCCTGAGCGCACAGCGGCCTCAAGTGTTTCTCTTTCAATTTGTCGAAATTTAGCTTCACCATAATCCTGAAAAAATTGCAGAATGGGCATTCCAATCTCTTTTTCAATGACTTGATCAAGGTCAATAAAATTTTCCTGATCGAGCGCCCTGGCAATCGTTGATTTTCCTGCCCCCATAAACCCAATCAACACTACGCCCATTATCCTTCCTCCTTACTTGTTCCAAGTAAAGCTTTCAGATCCTCAAAGAAAGTTGGATAACTTGTTTTAATGGCTTGACTTCCTTCTAAAACAACTTCTCCTTCTTGCACAAGAAGTGCCGCAATTGCTGTCATCATACCGATACGATGGTCACCATGCGTATCGATGGCCTTATGAGGTGCATGAAGGTTTGTCTTCCCTCTAATCCTCATCCCATCTGCTGTAGGTGTAACATCAGCTCCCATCGCTGTTAAGATATCCGCTACTACTGAGATCCGGTCCGTTTCTTTGATCCGAAGCTCTTCCGCATCTGCAATAACCGTTTCGCCTTCAGCTTGTGTAGCCAAAAGAGCAATAATCGGTAACTCATCAATCAGCCTCGGAATCACATCGCCCGATATCTGGGTTGCTGTCAATGGGCTATACCAAATTTTGAGTGTCGCTGCTATTGCAGTTTGATTAGTAATTTCAACTTTTCCTCCCATAGCAGTCACAACATCAAGTATTCCTGTTCGTGTGGCATTGATTCCAACATTTTGCAGCTCAATATTGCTTCCTGGAATGATTAAAGCAGCAACAATCCAAAAGGCGGCTGAGGAAATGTCTCCAGGTACCGTGATTTCTTGGCCTTCTAACTTTTGTCCACCTCTTATTCGGATATGCTTTCCCGATACTGTAAGTTCTCCACCAAACTGCTGAAGCATTTCTTCGGTATGGTTTCGCGTCACCGCTTTTTCCACAATTTCTGATACTTGGTTGCTCTTTGTTTGGAGTGCCGCAAAAATCAAAGCTGATTTCACTTGTGCAGAGGCTACCGGCAGTTGATAGTGAATAGACTGCAGTTGTCTCCCTTGAATTTCTAAAGGTGGCAGACAAGCTTCTCCTTGACCAGAGATTTTTGCGCCCATTAGTTTTAATGGTTGCGCGATACGATCCATCGGGCGACGCGAGAGCGAAGCATCACCTATCAATTTTGTTTCAAAGTTTAAACCAGCAAGAATCCCTGACATTAAACGCATGGATGTGCCTGAGTTTCCCATATCCAAAGGCTTCTTCGCAGGCTGTAAACCTTCAAAACCTTGACCTTGGATGTAGATTATCCCATCCTTATCTTCAATTTTGACACCCAAGGCCTGGAAGGCTTGCATCGTAGCTGTAACATCCTCAGCACGCAAAATATGTTTTACCTTCGTTTGACCATGTGAAATCGCCCCAAACATTATGGAGCGGTGAGAAATTGATTTATCCCCAGGAACAGTAAGTTTTCCTGTGAGTGATTTTGCCTTTATTTCGAGTTTCATTGTGATTCAAACTTTCTTCTCTACGATTTATCTTCTATTATAGCACAAGTAAAGAGGTGTACTCTTGTATTGTTTTTCTTGACCCCCTATCAAAAAAACCACTGCGCACAAGTGGTTTTTTTTTAGTTTTTAGCTTTTAAATATTCTTCTTTCGTCAATGCCCAGTAATCACACAGGACTGAACGCCCCTCTTTAGCCATGTATGTATAGACTTGACCTGTTTTTCGCATACCGATTTTTTCCATTACACGTCCTGATTTTGGATTTTCTGCGTCATGTTCTGCTGTAATAATCTTTACATCAAGCTGATTAAAAGCCAAATCTCTGAGTGAAGCTGCAGCCTCTGGCATTAGACCTCTCCCCCAAAAGTTACGGTTAAGTACCCAACCAAATATAGCTTGATCTCCGTCGAGCCTTAAATCAATGGTACCAATCATTTTGTGACTCTGCTTCTCCACAATTGCCCAGCAAAATAAACGCTGTGGTATAAAATACTCCACAATACTTTCTTCTGTCATGGCTAAATCTTTATGTACGGGAAATGAAACATAGCGCGCAACTTCTGGATCACTTGCGTATTCAAAAAGGTCTTCTTTGTCTGCAAGTTCCACTTTTCTAAAAAATAAACGTTCTGTTTCAAAATTTTGATGTAGTGCAAGTATTACCTGTTTATTGTTCATTTTTTTCCACCTCAACAGTCGTTCCTTCGCCTAGCTCTGAACTGATCTTAATTCGGAAGTCAAGGCGATCTAAAATAAGTTTCGTTAAGTACAAGCCTAACCCTGATGCTTTATAATATCCGCGGCCGTTATAGCCTGTGAAACCATGCTCAAATATTCGTGGTAAATCTTCGGGTAAAATCCCTATTCCTGTATCACTTAAAACAATTCTATTTTCTTCTATACGAATGGTTAAACTTCCTTCATTTGTATATTTTATAGCATTATTGAGCAGCTGCTCTATTGCCAAACTGAACCATTTACGATCTGTGGTAATTTCCCAGTCACCTGAAATAGTGACGGATAAATTTTTCTGAATGAAAAAGCTACTGTATTTTTTGAGCAGTTCTCGTAAAAGAGGAGCGACAGAAAACTTTTCAAAATGAAAATCCGTTGAAATATTGGCTATGCGTTGGTATTCTAATAACATTTTTAAGTAATTATCCAAAGCGAAAGCTTGATTTTTTAATTCGATTGGATTAATCTCTGTTTGTGCCATCAAATCAATTGCGGCCAAAGGTATTTTCATTTGGTGGGACCAAACTTTGATAATATCTTCTGTTTCTTTAATGTGTTTCTCTTTTGCACGCAGGTTCTCTTCCAAATCCAAAAGCTCATGTTTCAAGTCACATAAGAGTGCTTCTCTATTCGCCCAACGAAAATATGAGGAAACCAAGTAAATCACAAATACAATCAAAGCAAGAATAGTTGCATTGATGAGCGAATCAATCGGAAGATGCCAGAGTAGAAAGTTGCTCACAAAGATAAAGAGCATCACCAAAAACACACCGATTTGTGCAATTTTTGTCCGCAAAAAGCGTTTTATTTTACTCCAAGGCATAGCCCACACCTCGCTTCGTTACCAAATGTGCAAATCCAATTTCTGCTAGTTTTTTACGTAAACGTGTCATTTTCACATTTAAAGTATTGCTATCGATAAATTCATCTGTTTGCCACAGTTCTTGGAGAAGGGCTTCTTTACTTACAACAGCTCCGTTGGCTCTAAAAAGAACACTCAAAATCTTGTTTTCGGAAGGTGTGAGATCAATCTGACTTTCTCCTGACTTCACCATGTTGTCAGATAAAATAAAGCCGGCAAATTCTAATTTCTCAGGACCAGAAAAGTTGTAAGAACGGCGAAGCAATGCTTTTATTTTGGCTTGCAAGATATCTAAGGAGAAAGGTTTTGTCACAAAATCATCAGCTCCTTGGTTCATGGCTGTGACTTGGTTCATATCATCACTCATCGATGAGATAAAAATAATCGGAATTTGTGAGACTTTGCGTAATTCTGTTGTCCAGTAAAAACCGTTATAAAAAGGTAAGCCAATATCCATTAATATCAGATCCGGATCTGCTTCCAATATTTCCTGCTTGACTGCCCGAAAATTTAAAACAGAATAGACCTGAAAGTCATTTTTCAAAGCATTAGTCAACATTTTAACAATCGTTTTATCGTCTTCCACAATAAAAATTTTGGGCATTTTTTCCTCCCGAACTTCCGGCTCTGTTATCGCTTGTTCTTTTTTCACTATCAATTTTTTTCTGTCTCCTATTATAACATATAAAAAAACCAGATGATTCCATCTGATTTTTAGAAGAATGTTGTAAAGCCATAATAGCCTAAACCAACAACAATGAGAAGGGAAAGGATATGTAAACCAAGCGTTAAAGTCTGTAAAAGTTTAATATCCTTGCAGTTCTTAATCTTTCTTTGAATAAATTGAATACTCCCCCAGACATACCAGGCACAGAAAGTAAGAACAGTAAGTGAGCCACCAAGGACCAGTAAGTAATAGGGTATTTTTTCCATTTATTTTTTCTCCACAATATTGTAATACACGAGGCTTGTTCCTTTATAGATTAACCAATAAATAAAGGCTAAAGCAGCGATTGTTCCTAAGCTGATCCAAAGAATTAACTGGCTATCCATGATTCCAAATATTCCAATAAGCTTACTAATCATAATGTAAGCAAAGCTGAAATGTACAATCGTCATTGCGATTGGCAATAAGAAAATCATGCTTACTTGAGACTTGATGGTCTTAGACACTTGCTCTTTTGATAAACCGACTTCTTGTAGAATCTTGAAGGAACGTTTGTCTTGCACACCTTCTGACAACTGTTTGTAATAGATAATCAGGGCAGCACCTAAAATAAAACTAATGCCAAGAACCATACCAATAAAGACAAAGGCACCAATACCCGTTCTAACTTCTTTCATCTCCGCGGAACGGAAGCTGAGCATATGTTCCCCATCATTATTACCTAGTACATTTGTTAATTTTTCTTGGTCTTTTTCTGCAATATCAAAGTTAACTGTCACAGAGGGACTCACTTGATAGGATTGTTCACCCTCGTTGTTTGCTTTATTATAAACCTCAAGCGCTTGATGTAATGCTGCATCATTTGGGAAGATAAGAAGCATTGGTGTAGTTATATTCATCATGATAGGATACTTAGTCAGATCTTGAGTAGCCATGATGTTTTTCACTTCATACGTTGTACCAAACCAATTAAACGCCTTAATTTTTGGATAAGCGCCAAAGTAATCAAGGATACTAATTTGATTACCAGAAATGTCCGCAACATTTTCATTCAAATTTTTCAACGTTTGTAAAGTTGTCATTGAAAATTGAATGGCTGTTTTTTGATCGCCTGTCGGAGTAATGTTTAAAGTATGTTCTCCTTCTTTTTGACCGTTACCCATCAAGTAGTCCACACTTAGAGCTGTTGATAGGTTTGATACTTCTACACCAGCTTGGTCTGCTTTTTCTTGTAGGGTTTGGGCCAGTTGATTACCCGTTTTTTCTTGCGAATAAACGGTGTATTGTCCTTCTTTTGGAAACGAGCGTTCAACAGTTTGGGTTGAGCCTAAGAAAATACCAATGGTAACTACCAAAGTCACTAATGTCATGGACAAGAGAATGGTGATATTTGCCAAACCAACCGCATTTGCTTTCATTCGATAAAGCATTGAGCTAATCGTAATAAAGTTTTGCGGTTTATAGTAAGAATTACGTTTTTTACGCCACTTCAAATACCAAACGGTAAAACTGATATAGAAAAAGTAAGTTCCCAAAATAACTGCAAGGACTGCAAGGAAGAAAGTGGAGAGTGCTTTCACTGGATTATCAACATTTAGTGCTAAACCATAGCCCACTACCAGTAAAACAATCCCAATCAAGGCCATGAAAATGTTTGACTTAGGTTCTTTTTCACCTTTAGATGCTTCTCTTAACAAATCAAGACTTGAAGATTTCCAAATGATAAATGTTCCAATGATAAGAAGCAAAGCAAAGAAGATCAAGAATATTGCTGCCACTGTTAGAATAGAAGCTGGTGTAATTGCTAAGTTAAAGTTATTTTCACCAATCATATTAATAAAGATAAGGAAAAGGAACTTAGAAAAAGCAATCCCAACAATTGTACCAATGATGACAGTTGCAATATAACTCATCACAAGCTCAAAGAAGGAAACCAGTGCGATTTTCTTTTTTCCCAGTCCAAGAATATCGTAAAGTCCAAATTCACGTGAGCGTTGCAATTGTAAAAAGCGATAACTATATATGAGAATTATCCCACCAAAAATAGCCAAAATCCACATCGCAAAGGACATCATCTGCCCCACTGCTGCGCCACCCTTCATTTTCTCAAGTGACGGAGATTGTGCAATTGCAGCAGTAACAAAAAGTAAGACAAACATCGTTACACTCGCTACGATGAAAGGTGCAAAAGATTTCAAACCTTTTTTCAGATTTTGTACCGCCAGTTTAAAACTAAGCATTATTGGCTACCTCCGTTTCAGTTGGGTCTGTCGAAGCCCCCAAGAATGAAGTCATTGACAAGGTAATTTCTTTTGCAAACTCTGTTGATGACTTATCGCCACGATAAAGCTGATGATAAAGCATTCCGTCTTTGATAAAGAGAACACGTTTTGCGTGACTTGCAGCTAGGCTTGAGTGAGTAACCATGATAATGGTTTGCCCAGCATCATTGATATTTTCGAAAAGCTCAAGCAAACTTTCAGAGTTTTTATAGTCCAAGGCTGCTGTTGGCTCATCTGCCAAAACAAGATCGGGTTGAGAAATCAGAGCACGCGCAACAGCAACACGCTGTTTTTGCCCCCCAGATAGCTCAAAAGGTTGTTTTTCTAAAAGGGTTTCAATATTCAATTTAGGCGCTAAGTTTTCCAAACGTGCTTTCATCTTCTTTACTGGCGCTTTCGAAAGAACCATTGGCAGGTAAATATTGTCTCTTACAGATAGCGTATCCAAGAGGTTGAAGTCTTGGAAGACAAAGCCAAGGTGCTCACGGCGGAATGCTGAGATGTCCTTGTCTTTAATAGCTGTAATGTCACGTCCTGAAAGTAAAACTTGACCAGCTGTGGGTTTTTCCAAAGTTGATAAAATATTCAAGAGTGTTGTTTTACCTGAACCTGATTCACCCATAATGGCAATGTATTCACCTTCTTCGACAGAAAAATCGATGTCCGCAAGAGCTGTTGTTTCTTCTTTTGAAAAGCGTGTTTTGAAAACTTTTTTGATATGTTTAACTTCTAATAGCATTTTTTCTCCCTTATCACCTTTAAATGATTAATTTAATTTATCTTTTGCTTTACTTGGCAAGTCATTTTTTTGAACTTCTTCCCAGTTTGTTACACCTTTTGTTTTATTATCTGTTACTTTAAGATAAGCCTCTTTACGTAAGTTGTGTGTTGCTGTAAAGGAAACATCTTTTGCTTCACCATTTTTATCATAAGAAGGTAAATTGTATTCATAAGACGTCATACGCTCGCCTGAAACGCTTTTCTCATCTTTTTTCACCCCATCTTGTGTGATTTTTACGTAACGTTCTGTGCCTCCGTAGCTGGATTTGTACCAGCCATATCCTAGGCCACCAATCACTATTGCCAGAGCAAGCAAGCCAAATAATACTTTTTTCATATTGCCACCTCTTTCCTACTAGGTTTTGTTTTTCTTAACTCTATACTTTTATTCTAACAAATTATATTTTCTGCAAACTTACACTTTTGTAATAAAAAAACTAGCCCTCTTTTTGAGACTAGTTTTTATTTCCTCAAAAGTTTTTCAAGCGTTCCTTATAGTTTTGAAAAGCTTCTTGCAGCTCTCTAAAACTATCGCTTGAAAACTTATCACAGATTTCTTGTGCTATTACTGTAGCAACAACATTTTCCATTACTACTCCTGCCGCTGGAAGAGCGGTTGGATCAGAACGTTCGACGCTCGCTTTATAAGGTTCATGCGTTTCAGTGTTGACGGACATGAGAGGCTTATACAGGGTTGGGATGGGTTTCATGACACCTCGAATAACAAGGTCCTCTCCATTAGTCATTCCACCTTCAAATCCACCAAGATTATTGCTCTTTCGGCTATATCCGGTTTGCGCTGCCCAAAGGATTTCATCCATGACTTGACTGCCCTGACGGCGCCCAGCTTCAAAACCAAGGCCAAACTCCACACCTTTAAAGGCATTGATAGAAACGACAGCAGCTGCGATTTTTGCATCTAATTTGCGATCAAAATGTACGTAAGAACCCAAACCAGCTGGAACATTTGTCGCACGCACCTCTACAATTCCGCCTATCGTGTCGCCAGCTTTCTTTATTTTATCAATATAAGAACGGATTTCCTCGGCTCTTGAAATATCCACAATAGACAAATCATTTGTACCCGCTTTTGCTTTGATTTCGCTCACAGAGAGTTCTGGAAGTTGGGCAGCAACATCTTTGCCTCCAAAATTTACCACATGATAAGCCATATCAATATCAAGCTGTTTGAGCAAGGCCTTAGCCACAGCGCCTACAGCTACTCTCATCGTTGTTTCACGGGCCGAGGAACGCTCGAGCGTGTTTCGCAAATCCTCAAATTCATACTTCATCCCCCCCACCAAGTCAGCATGTCCTGGTCGAGGTTTCGTCAATTTACGTTGTCTCTTGACAGCCTCATCAACTTCTTCCGAAGCCATAATTTCCGTCCAATGTGAGAAGTCACGATTGGTCACATTAAGGGTAAGCGGGCTTCCCAAAGTTTTACCATGACGCAAACCGCTGGTGATTTCTACCTGATCCGATTCTATCTTCATGCGCCCGCCTCGTCCATATCCCCCTTGGCGACGTTTCAATTCAACATTGATGTCAGAAGCTTGAAGCGGAAGTCCTGCGGGCAAACCTTCAATGATTGCTGTCAAACGTGGACCGTGTGATTCCCCTGCTGTAAAAAAGCGCATCTTAATCCTCCATTAGTTTTTGATAGATTGGCAATAAATCATCAATAGTCTCGAGCATTTCCTGTAATATCACATCATCTTGTTGACCATCAAAACGCTCAGCTTTCCAGACTCTACCCATCTCTAATTCTGATTTTTTTACATTTTTCAAGCGGGTAACAAATTCTTCAAGCTGGCTGCTTTCATAAAATTCAGACCTGGTATGATCTTTAGATAGAACAAAATCCTTGGGTAAGGAGAGAGCCGAACTCAATCTCTGAGCGTACTCTACTTGTCCTTTAGGCTGATCAATAATAGAAAGGTAGAGGAATACGTAATCTTGCCAAATCCCTAATTGGAAATGTGGCTCCATTTTATAACCCCGTTTTTGTGTGCCAATAGCGGACCAAGTATTTTCAGGTGCATTGCTTGTCCGACGTCGGTGCTGTGCAATATGCAGGTAAAACTCCTGTTCAGGGAACGCCTGACTTATTCTTTCTTTGAGCTGGTCTCCTATCTCCATAAAAATCGGTTGAATTTCAGCACGCACGCCCTGCATACGCATTTCCAATCCTTCGATATCAAAGATTTCAAATGATTCTTTTCTAAACATATTTCCTCACAAAAATTTTATACAAACAATGCCTACCAACATTACAGCAACACCTGCAACTTGAATAAGTCGTATTGGATAGCGATCTGAACGCCACCAACCAAACTGTTGCACCAACATTGAACCAATGATTTGTCCAAGTAGTGCCATCATTATATTTAGGCCAGCCCCTATTTTTGGCACTGCTAAAACGGCGCCAAGAACAAAGAAGGCCCCCCAGATACCACCCAATATATTCCATTTTTTGATTTTGCCTAACTCAACTCTCGTAATCAAGCGACGTTCGATCACTAACGTCACACAGACAATGGCAATCAGTCCAATGAAGAAAGACATAAACGAAGCTTGAAATGGCCGCTGCAATAAGGTGCCCAGATGTCCATTAATAGCCTGTTGAACCGCAGTGAAGGCTCCTGATATTATCGCCCAAAGACGCCACAACATTAAATTGGGCTCGGCTTCAACTTGTGCTGTTTTTTCACGTAAGCTGGGTAAGACAACAGCAATGAAAAGCCCAAGTACAGTAACAATAATACCCAATATGCGAACAGGGCTCATCGGAATTTGGACCGCATAAAACCAGCCAAAGCTGTCAATAACCACTCCAGTCAAAATTTGTCCCAAAATGGGTAAGATCACGGTCTGCACAGCCCCCAGTCGCGGAAAAAGAAAGACATTCGATGTGACATAGACCGGACCGAGTAAACCACCAATCCATATCCAAGCGGGATGAGACTGGACAAATTCAGCAGAGGGAAACAAATCGCCAGTTAAAAGTAATGAGATTGTCCCTAAGAAAACAACCCCAATAATCTGAGAAATTGTTGAGGCCCAAAAAGGGGAATGAACATTTTTGCGAAGATCGGCATTAATCGGGTTTTGGTTTGCTAGTAAAAAACCCGCAAAAAGTGCTATTCCAAGATAGACAAACATTATAATTTTTTAATTATTCTCTCCAATGTATTGATATTACGACTTGTAAAAAGATCTTTATAGACTTTTTTACCTAAAATTTTACCAAAAGCTGTGGTTAAAGTCATGCCCTTGGGTACTTTCCAATAAAAGGTATCCGCTCGGACAAGACCTTCTTCTGCACTTGTGTTTAACAAATTAAACTCGCTTTGGGCAATTTGTGCAAAAGTTTTTTCTGCAACAAAGACATAAAAATGATAATCTTCTTCTGGTTGAAAAGGATTATTTTGGACAATCTCTCTTACTTGTTGCTCAGTTTTTATAAAACTTTGCACAGGCAAAAAAGATAAATCAGGCAAGGTTGCGCTACTGAAAATGACATTCCCTGTGGCTAAAACAGTGATAACATCTGTAAAACCAGCTGCCTCAAACTCTTTTTTTAAGTCTGCCATTTTGAGTTTAGTACCACCCACATTTATTCCCCGAAGAAATGCACAGTATCTCATTTCAAATACTCCTTCATTTCTTGAAGGCTTATCTCATGAATTTGGGCCTGTCCAATTTCGGGAACAAGCACGATCTTGATCATCTTGCCTCGCGCTTTTTTATCATGGCTGAGGATTTCAAATAAAGCTGCCTCATCCCATGGTTCATAAGTTTGGGGAAGTTGAAACTTTTGGAGCACCGCTTTAATTTGAGCCGTTAGTCCTTCAGGCATCAGTCCTTTACGTTCAGCCACTTTACTTATTTGGACCATTCCAATGGCTACAGCCTCACCATGCATGACCTGCCCATAACCAGCATAAGCTTCGACAGCATGTCCAATTGTGTGACCAAAATTCAAATAAAGTCGAGTTCCTTGATCAAACTCATCTTCTACAACAAGTTTTCGTTTCACCTCACAAGCTGCCCGAATAAAATACTCTGCTTCTTGCAAAAGTTCATCGGCATTCTGAATTTCATTTAAGCGGGCCCAGAGTTGTTTATCGGCAATAAAGCCACACTTGACGATTTCACCAATTCCCTCACGAAAATCACGTTTCTCTAAGGTTTTCAATACCTCAGGATCAATCAGAACACCATCCGGCTGGGCAAAAGTTCCTATCATATTTTTCGCATAATTACTATTGATTCCTGTTTTTCCACCGATGGAACTGTCGACCTGTGCCGTTAAACTGGTTGGTATTTGGAGAAAGTGTATGCCTCTCATGTATGTACTGGCAGCAAAGGCTGCTAAATCGCCAACAACACCTCCTCCTAAAGCAATAACTCCATCGGAGCGCGTCAAACCATGTTGAGCACAAAACTCCCATAGTTTCTCTAAGGTAGATAAGTTTTTACTGGCTTCGCCTGCCGGAAAAGTAAAAGTAAAAACTTCAAATCCCTCACTTCTTAACTGGGAAGCTACCTCTCTTCCATAGAGAGGTTCAACATTGTCATCGGTAACCAGCACAACTTTTTGTTGTTGCCAGAGTTGTGCAACCCATCGCCCCACTTCCAACAAGCTCTCCTTCTTAATAATGATATCATATGGGTGCTCTGGAAGATTAACATTTAACCTCATCTTTTTCCTCCAATTTCTGACTTATCTGCTCAACAGGCATTTTTTTACCTGTCCATAATTCAAAAGAAGCGGCAGCTTGATGGATAAGCATACCCACTCCATTCATCGCTGCTCTCTCTTGGCTTTTCGCCCATTTCATCAATGGGGTTTCACGTACTTTGTAAATCGTGTCTACCACAAGAATCCCTGGAGGCAAAAGAATTGAAGAAGGGAGCGGCATTGCTTCACCCGCCATCCCTACAGGTGTTGCATTAACCAGTAAGTCAGATGTCGTAATTTCTTTTTGCAATCGTGAACGATCAGCGAGGTCGTAAAGTCGGATTGTAATTTTTGTTTGCTGTGACAACTTTTTCAAACGCTGCTCTAAAGGTGCATAGGAAGATGACTGTCTAGCAAAAACCGTGATTTCCTGCATTTCAAGCAAAGCAGCCTGAACAATTATGGAAATCGCGGCGCCTCCACCACCAATAAGCGTTATTTTTTTATGGCGTGGTTTAAAGTTTAACGCACTGAAGAAGCCTTGACCATCCGTATTGTAACCGACCAATTTCCCCTTCTGATTGACAATCGTGTTGACTGCTCCAATCAATTCCGCTTCTTCGGATAATTCATCAATAAATTCCACTGCTTTTTGCTTGTAAGGCATCGAAATATTCAGTCCATACATGTCCAATGTTCTGACATTGTTGATCGTCTGTTCGAGCATTTTTTCGTCTTCCAACTCCCAAGCCAGGTAGACCGCATTTTCATCAGTCAGCTCAAAAGCGAGGTTATGAATAAAAGGAGAAAGACTGTGCTTAATGGGATGGGCTAACACAGCAGCCATCCGAGTGTATCCATTTATTTCCATCGTTCACCTGTGTTCTCTTTATTTTTTACATAAAAAAATAGTATTAGTTTCCTAATACTATTATAACTTATTTTAAACGGCTTTGCGTCCTGCGAAATACCGTTTAGCAACGCCAATCACTGCTGGAAGTAAAGATACAGCAACGATTGCTAACATGACGAGTTCAAAGTTTTTCTTGATGAAAGGCACTTGTCCAAAGAGGAAGCCTGCGCCTAAAGCTACGATAACCCAAGCAAAACCACCTAAGAAATTATAAAGCACGAATTTTTTATGTGGCATACGACTTGTTCCTGCTGTAAACGGAACAACCGTACGAATGATTGGCATAAAGCGCCCGAGGAAGATAGCCCACGAACCCCATTTGACAAAGAATTGCTCTGCTTCTTCAATGTATTCTGGCTTTAAAAATTTAGAGAGTGTTTTATGTTTTGGAATTACATCTCCAAATTTACGACCGATTTCATAATTCAGAAGGTTGGCCAGAAATGCTAAACTCCCCATAATCAAAATAAGAAGAGGCATTGATAATTTATCTGGATACATAGCGGCCATTGATCCTACGAAAAAGAGAATTGAATCCCCTGGTAAGAACGGAAAAATAACCAGCCCTGTTTCAATGAAGATGATCGCTCCTAAGAGAACATAGACCCAAACGTGTGCGCCTGGCGCATTCAAAAAACCAGAAATCCAGTCATTGAAGAAGCCAAACATCGAAAGTGTTGTAAACATATTTTTTTATTTTCCTTTTGTTATGCTGTTACTGCATGTTTTATTTTACACTAAAAGCTTGCCTTTATCAAATTCTCCTTCGCCAATTTTTTTAGACAAAATTATTATTTTTATTTATTCACACTGTTTTCCATGTCATGTTTTGTGACATAATTTATTTTTTTCAGCCTTATTTTATGGTATACTGACAAGTATATAATTGTTTATATAATTAATGAAACTTAGGAGAAATAATGAAATGAAGAAATTATTCCTTACATTATCTTTAATATTCGCCACGATTACCGGAATGTCCTTTGCGACTGCTCATAATGTCAGCGCTCAGGAAACCGTACGTATCGCGAGTGATAATGCTTATGCCCCTTTTGAATTCCAAGATTCAGATAAAAATTGGGTAGGTATCGATGTCGATATCATGAAGGAAGTCGCTAAAATCAATGACTGGAAGCTTGAAATGTCTTTCCCTGGATTTGATGCCGCTCTTCAAAACTTAAAAGCTGGAAAAGCTGACGCAGTCATCGCTGGGATGACGATTACAGACGAACGTAAACAAGTTTTTGATGTTTCAGATCCTTATTATACTTCAGCCATTACTTTAGCTACAACAAAGTCTTCTACACTTAAGAGCTATGATGAACTTAAAGGCAAAGCTGTTGGTGCTAAAAAAGGAACAGCTTCTTACGACTGGTTGCAAAAAAACCAAGACAAGTACGGCTACACAATCAAAACTTACTCTGACGGTGTTCACATGTTTGCCTCACTGGCCGCAGGGAACATCGTAGGTGCGATGGATGAAGCTCCTGTTATCTCTTATGCCATCAACCAAGGACAAGACTTGGCAATCAATCTTCCTTCCTTCTCACTTCCTGGAGGTTACGGTTTCGCTGTAATGAAAGGTGAGAACGCTAAACTCGTCGACGGCTTCAACAAAGCTTTGACTCAAATGAAAGCCAATGGCGAGTATGACAAAATCGTTCAAAAATATACTGGCGGTAAGAAAGCAACTCCTAAAAAAGATGTTTACACTATTGCCTCAGATAATAGCTTTGCTCCATTTGAATTCCAAAACACAGATAAAAAATTCACAGGTATTGATGTAGACTTGCTTAATGCTATCGCTAAGCAACAAGGCTTCAAAATCAAATGGAACCACGTTGGTTTCCAACCTGCGGTAGATGCTGTTCAAGCAGGACATGCTGATGCTATGATGGCAGGGATGTCAATTACTGATGCACGTAAAAAAGTCTTTGACTTTGGTGATGCCTATTATGATTCGAATTTGACGCTTGCTGTTTCTAAGTCAAATGAAGACATCAAGAAATGGGAAGATCTAAAAGGAAAACAAGTAGGTGCCAAAAATGGGACAGCTTCTTATGACTACTTAACAAAAAACGAAAGCAAATACGGCTACACTTTAAAAACATTTACTGATGCTACTTCAATGTATTCTTCATTGAACAATGGTTCAATTCAAGCCTTTATGGATGATGAGCCTGTAGTAAAATATGCCATTAAACAAGGCCAAGAATTTAAAACACCTTTTGAAGGTATTCCAACAGGTCAATACGGTTTCGCTGTGAAAAAAGGAACCAATCCTGAGCTTATCGAAATGTTCAACAATGGTCTTTCTTCACTGCGTGCCAGCGGTCAATATCAAGAAATTGTTGATAAATATTTAGCTTCAAAAACTGAAACAGCAACAGAGTCTGAAACAGAAAGCACAATGCTTGGTATCTTGAAAAACAACTGGAAACAGTTAGGTAAAGGTCTCTGGATCACTATCCAACTTGCTTTAGTTTCCTTTGTTTTAGCAATGATTGTTGGTGTAATTTTCGGACTTTTCTCAGCGAGTCCATCACCAGCTCTACGTACAATTTCACGTATTTATGTCGATCTTAACCGTTCAATTCCACTCTTGGTATTAACAATTTTCATTTTCTACGGCATTCCAAACATGTTGCAACTCATCACAGGCCATCAAAGTCCTCTGAATGAGTTTACAGCCGGTGTTATTGCCTTGACGCTGAATGAATCAGCCTATATCGCTGAAATCGTTCGTGGGGGTATCGCTGCTGTTCCAACAGGTCAAATGGAGGCCAGCCGCTCACTTGGTATCCCTTATGTGAAAACAATGCGTAAAGTAATCTTGCCACAAGCTGTTAAGATTACCATTCCTAGCTTGATTAACCAATTTATCATTACGCTTAAAGATACAACCTTGGTATCTGTTATCGGATTGGTTGAACTCTTGCAAGCAGGTCAAATCATCGTTGCCCGTAACTTCCAAGCCTTCCGTGTCTACGGTTTGATTGGTCTGATTTACATGGTTGTTCTGCTTCTCTTGATGTGGGCAGGACGTCGCATCGAACAAAAAATGAAATAAGGAGATTAAAGATATGTCTGTACAAATCGAAGTTACTGATCTTCACAAAACATATGGTAAAAATGAGGTCCTCAAAGGAATCTCTGCAAAATTTAACAAAGGAGATGTTGTTTGTATTATCGGCCCTTCAGGTTCTGGTAAATCAACATTCCTCCGTACACTAAATGGTTTAGAAGACGCAACAAGTGGTGATGTCATTATCAACGGGTACAACCTTACAGATAAAAATACTGACATTAACTTGGTTCGCCAACATGTCGGAATGGTTTTCCAACACTTCAATCTCTTCCCTAACATGACCGTTTTAGAAAACATCATGTATGCTCCTGTTGAGCTTAAAAAGCTTACAAAAACTGAAGCAAAAGAAAAAGCACTACGCTTGCTTGAAGCTGTTGGTCTAGAAGAGAAAAAAGATACAATGCCTGAGATGCTTTCAGGTGGACAAAAACAACGTGTAGCCATTGCCCGTGCCTTGGCTATGGACCCTGATGTTATGCTCTTTGATGAGCCAACTTCAGCACTTGACCCTGAGATGGTTGGCGATGTTCTTGACCTGATGCGTCGTATCGCAGATGATGGCATGACAATGCTTATCGTGACACACGAGATGGGCTTTGCACGTAAAGTTGCTAACCGTGTCATGTTTACAGATGCAGGTGTTATCCTTGAAGATGGTAAACCAGAAGACCTCTTTGAAAACCCTCAGCATCCACGTCTACAAGACTTCTTATCTAAAGTATTGAATGCATAAATTCAAAAAACGTTTGTTTTCTTTGAAAGAAAACAAACGTTTTTCTTTTTCAAGAAGAAAATATAATAAAACTGAAAGGCTAACCTTTCAGTTTTATTATTGTGTTGCTGTAATTTCAGTTGTATTTTCTGAGTTCTTCTTATTTCCCTCAGGATTTTTTAGATCAGCCAAGTAATCTTCTTTTGGCTTTGCATAAATCCCTGCTTCCATATCAATCACTTGTGGCGCTTGAAGTTGCTTCGCAATACTTGGATAGTAAGGCATCTTCTCTGTAATTTGACTCAGAGAAACGCGTACTTGGTTACCATCCGACATGTCCAAGGCAATAAAGTCATTAGTAGCTTTAGTTGGTGTCTTCGTAACAGTCGTAACCAATCCACGTATCTCAGGCTTCAATTTCATAAAGGCTGTAATAAATTTTTCCACTTCTTCATCGGAAAAGTTTTTTAGTAAGGGAAGGTTCGAAACTTTATCCTTAGCTATTTCTTGGTCCTTGAGGATATGACCATTTTCTAACACTTGATAATTCTTGCCTTTTTGTTCCACATAAGCAACTTTTTCGAACTCTGTGACCTTAGCTTCGATATTATTAGGAAAGCTGACCTGTAAGTTGACGGATTTGACACGAGGAAATTCCTGAACAATGCTATTTTCAATAGCTCGTCTATTTCTGAGCACACCGTAAATCCTATCTGTTGGCTTCAAACGTGAAGCCTGTACGATAGATTCAAAAGACTCGTTTTTATTACCTGAAACTGTAAATGTCCCAATTTTACTTATCGGGGACACCGCATAAATCGAAGTTAAAAACAATAAGATTGCCAAGAGTAAGACGGGCCACATCTTTTTAAACACTTCGAAACTTCCTTCAAAAAAAGAAGGTTCCGGTTCTTGCTCTTCAAAATCCTCAACAAAATCATCTGAGTATGCTTCCTCAAATGCTTCTGCTTCTACAAAAGATTCCTGTTGCTCAATTTCTTCCTGAACTTCAGGAGAATCTGCTTCGGTCTCTTCTTTTTTCTTTAAAAACTTCCGTTTTTTGGGTTCTTCAGACTTCTCTTGATTTTCAGCTGCTTTGCGGCGCTGATATTCAAGATTTTTCTTTTGCCAAGGCGTAAGGTTTTCTTCACTCATTATTTTTTAATTTCTTTCACAAGTTGATAAAGTCGATCGCTAGCATCAGGTACACCTGCTTTTTTGCTGGCTACAGACATGGCTTGGTAAAGCTCTTCATCAGAAAAGATTTCAGAAATACTGGCAAGCATTGTATCTGCTGTAAGTTCGATATCTTTAATCATCTTAGCGGCACCGATGTCTACAAGAGCTTGGGCATTCTTTGTTTGATGGTCTGCTGTGACATTTGGACTAGGTACAAAAATCGTTGGCAAACCAAGTGCAGTAATTTCAGCAATCGTTGTCGCACCCGCACGACACAATATTAAATCTGATGATGCAAGAACTTCGAGCATATTGGAAATATAAGGACGAATCGCTATATTTGCAGCATCCGCATATTTTGCAAACTCTTCATGGTCTTCATCAAAGTAGATTTGTCCTGAAGCATAGATGATTTGGTAATCAGCTTCTGCAAACTTTGGCAGAGCAGCTTTTACCGCCTCGTTAATTGTTTGGGCTCCACGTGACCCACCAAAAATAACTACCGTTTTCTTCCCTTTTTGAAGTTGATAGTCTGTTTCCAGAATATCGGTAGCTTTTAAAGTTGCAACTTCCTGAGCGCGCGGGTTACCAGCAAAAACTGTTTTGGCTTCTGGGAAGAAAGGCTTGGCTGCTTCAAAAGCAACCGCAACTTTGTCCACATATTTACTCAAGAACTTATTTGTAATCCCTGGAATTGAGTTTTGTTCATGAACGATAGTCGGCACATTAAGCTTGGCTGCTGCGTAAAGTACAGGCCCAGCTACATAGCCTCCTGTTCCAATGACCACATCAGGTTTAAAATTCTTAACAATTTTTTTCGCATCTGATGTAGATTTCAGGAACTTATAGATTGTTTTAAAGTTGTTTAAAGAAAGGCTACGACGAAAACCTTGTACATCTACGGTTTTAAAAGGCACACCTGCTGCAGGCACAATCTTACTCTCCAAGCCGCGTTCTGTACCTACATAGAGGATATCCGAATCCGGCTCAATAGTCTTCAGATGATTTATAAAGGCCAGCGCAGGATAGATATGTCCTCCCGTTCCGCCTCCAGTTACAATAATTCTCATACTATTTCCATTCACCTTTCAATTCTTCGAAAGCTTTAATAAACATATCTCCACGTTCTTCAAAGGTCTTGTACTGATCCCAGCTGGCACAAGCAGGACTTAGTAAAATAGTGTCCCCCTCTTCTGTCTTATCAAAAATTTCTTTAAGGGCAGTTGCGACATTTTCACTGTGGACTGTTGGAATCTGCAAGTGATCAGCAAGCTCTTGTAGTTTTGGTGCAGTCTCCCCAAAGAGAGCCATACCTTTAATACCTCTCACAGAATCCGCGAGTTCTTCAAAGCCATTTCCACGATCTAGTCCGCCCGCTAAGAGCCATAAGCGACTGTTTTCAAAACCTGACAAGGCTTTTTCTGTTGCCAATATATTGGTGGCTTTGCTATCATTGTAGACCTTACGTCCTGCAAGTTCACCAAGATACTGCAAACGATGTTTCACACCCGAAAAGCTTGTCAAAACTTCAATGATTGCCTGATTCTTAGCACCTGAAAGCTTGGCAACAGCTATTGCTGCTAGAGCATTCTCTAAATTATGTTCTCCAGGCAAAGCTAGGTCAGCTGCATCCATGATGAATTCATCACGGAAATAAAGCTTTCCTTCTTGCGCATAAGCGCCATCAACTTTCTTTTCAGTGGCAAATGGCACAACTTGCGCTGCTGTGTGCGCTGCTAGAGCACGGCATTTTTCCTGATTAAAGTTGAGAATAAGGTATTGCTCCGAAGTTAAGTTTTCTTGAATACGCCATTTTGCAGCTTCATAAGCTTCCTGAGAGCCATGATAATCCAAATGTGATGAGAATATATTAGTAATGAGAGCGATTTGGGGCTTGAAGTCCACAATACCCATCAATTGAAAACTTGACAATTCCATCACCAAAGTATCTTGAGCACTCGCATGGGCAGCTACTTCAGAAGCAGGAAAGCCAATATTTCCTGCTAGTTTTGCAGACTGACCATCTGCATTTAAAATATCGGCTATAAGCGTTGTTGTTGTTGTTTTACCATTGGTTCCAGTAATTCCAATAATTGGGGCTTCCGAAACAAGGTAAGCAAGTTCAACTTCCGTAACAACTGGAATCTTTTTATCCAATGCTTTCTTTACCATTGGGTTATCATAACGAATACCTGGATTTTTTACCATAAAATCAAAATCTTCGTCTAAAAGTTCAAGGGGATGGCTACCACAGATAACTTCAATGCCTTCTTCCAAGAGGGCCTGCGCGGCAGGGTTTTCTTCAAAAGCCTTTCCGTCATTTACAGTTACATGTGCACCTAAAGTATGAAGCAAGCGGGCTGCAGCTTCTCCTGATTTTGCTAATCCGAGGATGAGTACTTTTTTTTCTTCAAAAGTTTTGATTTTTTTCATTGTTCCTATTCTTTCTACTTCCCTCTATTTTACCGCTATTTACCTATTTTTTCAATATAGAGTTTGTATTCGAAAGTTTTACTGTGAAAATAAGATGATTTTTGCAAAGAAAAAAGAGCAAGCTTATGCTCTTTTTATTTAAGCTTTCAAGAAGCGCGAAAGGAAAGCGCGCGTCCGTTCTTCTTTCGGAGCCCCAAAGATTTCCTCTGGTCTTCCTTCTTCAGCAATAACCCCTTTATCCATGAAAATCACACGGTCACTTACATCACGCGCGAATTCCATTTCATGGGTGACAATAACCATTGTTAAGCCTGTTTCAGCCAATCCCTTCATCGTTTGTAAAACCTCGCCTACCATTTCGGGATCAAGCGCTGAGGTCGGTTCGTCAAATAAAATCACGTCTGGATTCATGGAAATCGCACGAGCAATCGCCACACGTTGTTTTTGTCCTCCTGAGAGTTGTGCAGGTTTGGCATGAGCAAAGCTTGCCATCCCCACTTTTTCCAGATTCTCGATCGCAATAGTCCGAGCTTCTTCTTGGCTTTTTTTCAATACTGTAACTTGCCCAGCCATAACATTTTCGATAACATTCATATTGTTAAATAAATTGAAGCTTTGAAAAACCATGCCAAGATGTGTGCGATATTTAGGAATATCAAAGCCTTTTGCTAAAACATTTTCGCCTCTATAAATTATTTCGCCACCAGAAGGCTTCTCCAATAAATTAATCGAACGAAGGAGTGTTGATTTCCCACTTCCAGATGAACCAATAATCGAAATAACTTCGCCTTGATTAACCGTCAAGTGAATGTCTTTCAGCACCTCATTGCTGCCAAATGATTTTTTTAAATGATTGATTTCTAAGATTGCTGTCATTTAAGCGTCCCCCGGTTCTTGTACTTGCATTTGATTTTGGATTGGGACGTAAGCATCTGGTCCATCCATTTTTCTTTCTACAAAGCGTAGAATACGTGTCACTGTAAATGTTAAGACAAAGTAAATTGCACAGATTACAGCAAAGGTTTGGAAATACATAAAGTTTTGTTGGGCCACTGTTGTCCCTTGGAAAAAGAGCTCCGTAACTGAGATCACAGACAAGACTGATGTATCTTTGATGTTAATGACGAATTCATTTCCTGTTGCTGGAAGAATATTTCGTAAGACTTGTGGCAGAACAACTTTGCGCATAGTTTGCCCATGCGTCATTCCGATAGCTTGTGCAGCTTCAAATTGTCCTTGATCTACAGAGAAAATACCCCCACGTACAATCTCAGACATATAAGCCCCCGTATTGATGGACACAATAATTAGCGCAGCTAAGGTCCGATCCAAACTCAAGCCAAAAGCTAGAGCCGTTCCATAGTAAAGCACCATTGCCTGAACAATCATTGGTGTACCACGGAAAATTTCAATATAAGCGGAAATAAGCCAGCCAAATACTTTATGTAAGAAGGCTAAAAATTTATTACTGATTTCTGGAATAGTACGATAAACACCAATAAGAAGACCTAAAACCGTACCAATAATCGTACCAATCAAAGAGATGAATAAGGTCATCCCTGTACCATTAAGAAACTGTTTGCCATTATCTCTTACAATACTGATAATTTGATCATACCAAGCGCCTTGGGTTTGGGCTTCTGGTTGAGCGGCAATCATTTGGTCCATCAGTTCTTTTTGGTCTTGAGGTGTAAAACCTGTCAAAAAGCTATTAATCACAGGCAAGTTAGGGTCATTTTTACGTAAACCTACTGCGACTGTTGTATCATCTGAATTTGTGACGAAACCTTTTCCTTCGCCAAATTCAATCATTTTGAAGTCTGGATTTGCTTTTTCTGCAGTGACCCCTTCTGGACGTTCAGCGACATAACCATCGATGGCACCACTTTGTAAAGCCACACGCATGCTTGAAAAGTCTTTCATCGCTGTTTGCTTATTCACACTTTTAATCTGGTCAATCATGTTATAGTGAAAAGTTCCCAGCTGAGCGGTAATTTTTGCACCTGAGAAGTCTGCTAAGCTAGATGCTTGAGCAAAGGGGCCGCCACTTTTGACCATCATTACAAGGTTAGAAGTATAGTACGGTTCCGAAAAGGCGATTTGTTCTCTACGTTCGGCGGTTGGTGACATCCCTGCAATAATGCCATCAATCTTCCCAGATTTCAGGGCGGGCAACAAACCATCCCAACTTGATTTGACGATTACTAATTCTTTATTTAACTTATCCGCCAGTTTTTTTGCAACTTGTACATCGTAACCATTTGCCCATTGGCCATCTACACCATCAATAGGGACAGCACCGTTGCTATCATCATATTGTGTCCAGTTAAAAGGGGCATATGCTGCTTCCATTCCGACACGGAACTGATCTGCACTAACTTTTGAACTACCGATAAATAATACCGTAAACAACGTCGCGACAAGTAAGAATAAGTTTTTTCTTCTCATAATACTCTCTCTTTCATTTTTCCAAATAAAAAGCAACCTTTACACAGAGAGGTTGCTAAACGTTGTACGTGATTCATATTATCAGTAAGTAACGAATAGCACTCCGCAAAACTGCGACAGTTCAGCAAGTATCCCTTGCTGCCCCAACAAACTCACTTGGACGAGTGAATTCATTTCGGCAATGTCTCCTCCGTTTTACTTCAACGCTTGTCCAGCTCAGTAAAACTTCCTATTCATTGCGACCTCTATCATTTTATTTGTATATTGTATTTTAAATCTTAACCTTTTTTTAAACGAATGTCAACAATTTTCTCAAATTATCAAAAAACTCGAGAGAATGGGGCATAAACTAAAAGCCTAGAAAGTACGTTTAGACACTTGCTAGGCTTTTTATATTTATTTAATCTTAGGAATTTTTAAAGTGAATTTCGATCCCTCACCTACAACAGAAGTCACACTGACCTCCCCATCATAGTTTTCCACTATGCGTTGAATAATAGACAGTCCAAGCCCCGTGCCTCCTATATCCCGATTTCGCGCTTTATCAGCACGGAAGAAACGCTCAAAGACATGTTTTAAATCTTCCTGACTAATGCCATAGCCATGATCCTCAACCGTAGTGATAATGTATTTATCATCTTCTTCTAGATGGATTTTCACTTCTTGGCGATCTTTAGGCGAGTATTTTATCGCATTATCAATCAAAATTTTTAAGCCTTGTTCATAATGGTTCGGGTAGATATGAGCCAATCTTCCCGGTGACAAGTTATTTTCCACAGTTAAGCTTAAATCAGCATGGATAAGTAGGAAGTTTTTCTTAAGGAAATTAGAAACTTCTGTTGGATCACAGATAAGGTCTTCATCTTGAAAATCAATGTTTTCAAGACGGGCCAATGCAAGCATCTCTTCCAACATCGTTCTCATCGTACTCACTTCTTCTATACTGGCCTGTAAAGACTCCTCAAGCACCTCAGGATCGTTTTTCCCCCAACGGTTCAAGAGATTCAAATGACCATCCAAAACCGCAAGTGGCGTACGTAACTCATGACTAACATCAGAAACAAAACGTTTCTGCTGATCAACATAATCGTTAAGCTTGATCATCATGTCATTATAAACAGTCGCCAGTTCTTCAATTTCATCACCTGTTTGAATCACTACAGGTTTGAAATCCGCCTTCAAGTTATTGGCACGTGTAGTAATTGCATCGTGCAACCGTTCTAGAGGCTTGATGTAACGACTCGCCATAAAATAACCGACAAACTGAGCGATAAAGAGAGCAATAATCTCTAAGATAATCAGGGCAATCAGTAACTTTGTTCGCACGCTATAATAATAACTCATATCATAGAAAGCCTGCACATAGCCAATTAGCTTACCTGTTTTATTAGAATAAACTGGTCGTTCGACCAAATAACCAGAATATTCACCAAATGTACGTACAGCATGAGTGCCATCCCCCACGTCTTTTTTTAGAGGGAAGCCATGCGAATTGGTCGAGTAAATCAAATTTTCACCGACGTCAAAAACATAAAAGGACTTCCTAGAGCCAATCATACTTCCAAGTGTTTCTAGCTCATTTTCTTTTCCCTGACTGGAGGCTGTATAGTCTTTGGCATAAGCCAAATAATTCGCCAGATTTTCTTCCGACAATGTGCTTTCCGATTGGGACAAACTTTGCTCAACATTATCCAGAGCTTTCATCATATCCTCTTTTTCAGAATTGATGAAGGTTGTAATGGTCAATTGGTAAACCAATACTGTAAAAATAGTGAAGGTAATAAAACAAAAAATCGTATTTGCAAATGCCCAACGGAGCATGATGCTTCGCTTACGCTCGGGAAGACTTTCTGTTTTTTTCTTCTTAGAATCAAAAAATTTTACCATGTCGCATTTTTTCTATTTCTTTTCATCGCCATAAAAGGAATAAATCTAGTGGCAAAACCACTAGAAATCTTCTTACATCTTCCCTATATTATTTGCGGTCACGCATGACATATCCCATACCACGAACCGTTTGGATATAGCTTTCACGGCCCTCCACGTCAATTTTGTTACGCAGATAACGGATATAAACGTCCACAACGTTTGTTTCTGTACCTTCTTCGTAACCCCATACTTCAGAAACCAAGTATTCACGTGTTACGACATCACCTACATTTTGCATCAGTGTCAAAAGCAAATCGTACTCACGACGTGTAAGGTCAATAACTTTTTTTCCACGGTGTACAGTACGGTTGGTCTTATCAATTACCAAATCACGGAATGAAGTATTGTCTGACTTTTCAATCGTGTGGATATGATCTTCACGACGGAAGAGTGAGCGGACACGCGCTAACAATTCTTCAATAGCAAATGGTTTTGTAATATAGTCATCTGCACCAATATCAAGCCCTGCTACACGGTCCATTGTCGAATCACGTGCAGTCATCATAATAATATGTGTATCTTTCTCACGGCGTAAGCGTCGTGCAACCTCAAAGCCATCAAGCTCTGGGAGCATTAAGTCAAGCAAAATCAAATCATAATCTTTTGACATTGCTTCTTCAAGACCTTTACGACCATTGCCTTGAACCGCAGTTTGGTATCCTTCGTGTTCAAGCTCAAGTGAAACAAATCTCGCAATGTTTTTATCGTCTTCGATAATCAAAATACGTTTAGATGAATTCATAGTTTAGCCTCATTAATATCTTTTCTTTTTAATTTTATTTCCTCTATAATGAAATTATAATATAATTGTAATTTTGTTGCAAGTGTTTTATGAGATTTTTCTTAATTTTTTTCTTCGGAAAAGAGATCTGCCAATCCTGCAAAAGGTGATTTATTTTCTTTATCTGCTTCTTCTTCTTTTTGCTTATGATAGTCTGCTTCAGACAAGACAGACCAATTCTTACCAGAAGGTAGACTTGCGGCTCCAGCTTTCTCATCTTCTGCTAAAATTTGCAAAGGAATTTCTAAAAGAATATTATCAGCTACCGATTCTGATAGACTAATCCAATCTGCTTCCAATGTAAATATCATGTCACTGTCCAGTAAATCTTCATTCTTTTTAAGAAACTCATCTGTGGTGAAGGCTTCATTCACAGCAATTGCCATGAGATACTCTACTGGCTTTAAGCTGCGTGATGAAGGCAAAGTCAAATCCACTTCAAGTGTATAATCCAAGTAATAGATACCGTCATCATAAGCAATTTGTCCTTGAACTTTTACAGGTTTTGCATCAAGAATTTCTTCTGAACGCTGCTTAAGTTCCTGCGTTAAATCAAGCTCTTCCTCAAATTTAATTATTTTCTTTTTTGATACTTCTAAAATAGCCCATTTCATATTTTATTTTTCCTTTATCTTTATAGTGAGTTTAAAAGAAGGCACATTCACGCATGCCTTTATTTTTATATGTGTATACTATCTGCTTCTATTATATGATATTTTTTTTAATTTTTATAGCCCCATGAACTAAAAGATGTTCAGAATGTGCTGCCTTTTGGTCTTGGTTTACTATAGTAAATTTGAGCGATAATAAAAAAGCGCCGAAGCACTTTCTTATTTTCCATATTTCTTGTTGAAACGAGCGATACGTCCGTCCGCTGCTTGGAATTTTTGACGACCAGTGTAGAATGGGTGTGAGTCAGAAGAGATTTCCACACGAATCAATGGATAAGTGTTTCCGTCTTCCCATTCAACAGTTTCTTTCGAACCTTTAGTTGAACCGCTCAAGAATTTAAAACCAGTAGTTGTATCCAAGAACACAACAGGTTGGTAATTAGGATGGATGTCTTTTTTCATTTTGCAAAATTTCCTTTCTGCCTTGGACTGTTTGCCAGACCAAAGTTTGTTAGACCTTAATATTCTAACAGATTTGTTCCTGAAATTCAAGCTTTTTTGTTATTTAAACCCTTATTTTTCTTTTTTCAAGTAACCGAACATCAAACCTGAAACAAGAGCACCAATCAAAACAAAGAGAAGGTATAAAAGTGGGCCGTTTGTGAGGGCTAAGACGAAGATACCACCGTGTGGCGCCATTAATTTAAGACCTGCCGCACCAACGAGTCCACCTGCTAAGGCTGAACCAACAACAAATGAAGGAATGGCACGCGCTGGGTCAGCAGCACCAAATGGAATTGAACCTTCTGTAATAAATGAAAGTCCCATAACGATATTTGTCAAACCTGATTGACGTTCTTCTTTGGTAAATTTATTTTTGAAGAAGAGGACGGCAACTGTAGTTGCAAGAGGTGGAACCATACCACCAGCCATAACCGCTGCCATCACAACTGATCCACCAGTAGCAACACTTGCGGCCAATGTTCCTGTACCGAAGATATAAGCGGCTTTGTTGATTGGACCACCAAGGTCAACTGCCATCATCCCCCCAACGATAATACCAAGTACTAAAGCTGAAGCACCGCTCAAGCTATTCAAGAAGTTTGAAAGACCTGTATTGATTGCTGCCATTGGGATATTTATGAAAAGCATGAGCAATCCAGTAATGAATGTACCTAAAAGTGGGAAAATCAAGATTGCTTTAATCCCATCCAACGATTTAGGCAAAACAGTCAAAAGTTTGCGCAAGAGGATGATGACACCACCCGCAATGAAACCACCAACTAAAGCGCCAAGGAAACCAGAAGGAATCATTGTTGCTGGATCAAGTTTGCCAAAGGCAAGACCAGATGAAGCCATTGAGCCAGCGACGAAACCAGCAACTAAACCAGGTTTATCTGCAATGGAGTTGGCGATAAAACCAGCTAAGACAGGAAGCATGAAGGCAAAGGCCGCGCCCCCGATATTTTTAAAGTAAGCTGCAATTGGATGATAAGAACCAAGATTAGCCAATTGATCTTTAGGAACACCCATCGACTGGTCTATCAAGAAGGCAAGAGCAATCAAGATACCACCACCAACAACGAACGGTAACATTGCTGATACACCACCCATAAGGTGTTTGTAGAAGGCTTTACCAATACCGCCAGAGCTTTCTTCTTTTGCCTCATCAGCTGCATCGGCTTCAAATTTTGGTGCATTACCAGAAACTGCCTTGTTAATGAGTTCTTCTGGTTGACGAATAGCAGCAGCCACAGGAACTTGCACCATCGGTTTTCCTGCAAAACGGTTCATTTCCACTTTCTTATCCGCTGCAACAATGATACCATCAGCTTTTTGGATATCTTCGGAAGTCAGTTTATGGTCAATACCACGGGCACCATTTGTTTCAACTTTAATGGCGATGCCCATTTCAGCAGCTTGTTTTTTAAGTGCTTCTTCAGCCATATATGTATGCGCAATACCTGTTGTACATGCTGTTACGGCTAAAACATAATGTTCGCTATCAGTGACTTGCTCAATTTCTTCAGTTTCTTCAGAGAAAAGCTCTAAAACTTGACGCGGATATTTTGCTGCTTTTACTTTGTCTGTAAATCCAGCTTGCAAGAGGAACTTAGAAAGTTGTGCCAAAGCTTCCAAGTGAGTGTCATTGGCTCCTTCTGGTGCTGCAATCATGAAGAAGAGATTGACAGGCTGTCCATCTAAGGCAGCGTAATCCACACCGACATTTGATTTGGCAAACAGGACAACAGCTTCGTTAACTGCTTTGTTCTTGCTGTGTGGCATGGCAATACCATCACCCAGACCTGTTGAAGTTTGCGCTTCACGAGCCATAATTCCAGCTTTAAAGGTATCAAAATCACTGACGTAGCCTTCTGCGACTAATTTGTTGACCATTTCATCAACAGCAGCTTCTTTTGTCGTTGCTTGAAGGTCCAAAATCATGACTTCTGTTTTGAGTAAATCTTTGATTTCCATAATCTTCCTCTTTTCTAATCTTCGTTTATTTTTTCGATTGTTACTTTTTCAAAGCATTCTTTTAAGAAGCTTTCACTCGGCATGTCTTCTGAGAAGACCTTAGCTGTACCACAGGCTACACCTTGTTTAAAGGCAGCTAAAGCGTCCTGGCTACGGCTCCATTCCGCAAGGAAACCTGCAACTGTCGAATCTCCTGCACCGATAGAATTTTTCAACTCTCCTTTGATTGGAGCGGCAAAATAAGTTTCCTTACCTGTGAAGAGTAAAGCGCCATCCCCTGCCATAGAAATCATGACATTTTGCGCCCCCTCTGCCAAAAGTTTTTGACCATAAGGGATGATATCTTCTTTAACTTCAAACTTAACAGAATAAATTTCTTCTAATTCTTCACGGTTAGGTTTGATGATAAGTGGCTCATGTTTCAATGTTTTCAGCAACTTTTGTCCGTCCACATCAATAGCAAACTGTGCGCCTCTGGCTTTCACTTTCTCAATCAAGACTTCATAGAAGTCTTCCCCTAAAATTTTAGGAATGGTACCCGCAAAAACGACAATATCATCATTTTTCAGCTTGTCAAATTTACTTAAGAAGGCTTGAATTTCAGCATCAGATAAGTCAGGGCCGGCGGCATCAAAAGAAGTTTCTTCTTGCGCATTGACTTTTATTTTTGTGTTAATACGTGTCGTTCCTGCAATCGGAGTGAAATCGGACTGGCTTCCGATGTTTTCAAGATAATCCTGAATAAATTTTCCTGGGAAACCTCCAAGAAAACCAAGGGCTGTATTCTCTACCTTTAAAAGAGACATCATGCGACTCTCAACAATCCCTTTACCACCAGGGAGCATACGCGTTTCTGTTGCTCTGTTGACTTGTCCAAGTTCAGCCTGATCAAAATCCATAAAATAATCTAATGCTGGATTTAGTGTTACTGTGTATATCATAATTTCTCCGTTATAAGTTTTATTTGGTCACTTTCAGCAAACTTGATAAAGCTTGTTTGACCGATTTTACTACTGTCCAGGAGGAGATAGCTTGTCCGACTTTGACGGATTGCCTGTGTCTTAATCGCTGCTTCTTCACTGTCCGGTGTCATAGCTCCCAGCTCTTCGTCAAAAGCATTGGCCCCGATAAAAGCAAGATTAAAACGATAAGTACTAAGTTGAGCGATGGCCGAACTGCCAATGATGGCATCTGTTTGACGTTTCACTCGACCACCAAGCAAATAAACGATGAGGTTTTCACTGGTTAATTTTGGAAGATGGCTAATCGAGTTGGTCACGATAGTGACACGCTTGCCCGATTGATTAAGCAAATGGCAGAGCGGCGCAACTGTAGTTCCAGCATCCAAGTAGATAATGTCGCCTTCTTTTATCTTTTCAAAAGCCAAAGCTGCGATTTTTTCTTTTTCTTGAACGTTTTTGGAAGATTTCTCAAAAATAGATAGCTCTTCTGAGAGGTCTTGCTGGAGTTCTGCGCCTCCATGAACGCGGCGCAAGACATTTTCTTCTTCAAGCTCATTGAGATCTCTCCTTAAGGTCGAGACAGAAGCTTGAGTTATTGTTGAAAGTTCTTCTAAAGTCGCTGTTCTTTGCTCTTTGAGCAAGCTCATTATTTTTTCCTTGCGTTCTGTCGCGAGCATGTGACCCTCCTCCTGAATTCGTTTACATTTATATTATACACCATTTTCTTTCAAAGTCAATCAAAAACTTCCAAAAACTACAAAAAAAAGAAAGAAATTCTCAATATATTTCTTTCATGTACTATTCTTAAATAAAAAAGAGCCAGGAATGACGCTTCCTTTGCTCTTTAGAGAACCTAGCCTGTGTGCACTTCTTGTTGTTCTAAGTCCGTAACTTTTTTACTTGGCTTTTCTAAAAACCTTTGCATCTTGTCTTCATCAAAACCAATTTGGAGCTGTTTTTCATCCAACATCAGTGGAACTTTCAACAGGGTCGCATTTTCTTCTAATAGCTCCATAAAATCTTCTAACTTTAGGTCCTTGAAGTTAAGGTTCAAACGTGTGTAAGCCCGAGTTTCTGTTTCGACAATCTCTTCAACTCCATGTTCAGTTAGGGAAACAATTCGGAGAATTTCCTCAGTCGAAACCAGCTCTTTGAGAATATCAACTTCAATAAACTTGACTTTATGGGCATAGAGCCAGCGCTCCGCTTCTTTCGTCTCCTGATTAGAGGAGATGGTATAAATCTTAAGCATGCCAACCTCCTTTCTATCACATCTAGGTTCTCTTTCTTATTTTTATTATCCTATTTTATGAGAGCGAAAACAAATGAAATGGTTTTCAAGAAAAACAAAAAAAGCCGAGCACCAATGTCTCGAACTTTTTTATTTTATAAGCTAAGATTTTATTTAACTTCTTCAAAGTCGCCATCAACAGTATTGTCATCTTTAGGACCTTCTGCTGATCCAGCTTCTTGACCTTCTGCTGCTGCTTGTTCAGCGCTGGCTTGTTCGTAAAGTTTTACTGCGAGATTTTGTGCGATTTCGCTGAGTGCTTCTGATTTAGCTTTGATATCAGCAATATCTTCACCTTCAAGAGCTTTCTTCAACTCTTCTTTAGCATCTTCTGCTTTTTTCACTTCTGCTTCGTCAACTTTACCTTCAAGTTCTTTGATTGTTTTTTCAGTTTGGAAAACAAGAGCATCCGCTTCGTTACGTGTATCCACTTCTTCTTTACGTTTTGCGTCAGCGTCAGCATTTGCTTCTGCATCTTTCATCATTTTGTCGATTTCTTCGTCAGAAAGACCTGAGTTAGATTTGATAACGATTGTTTGTTCTTTTTGCGTACCTAAATCTTTTGCTTTAACAGAAACGATACCGTTTTTGTCAATGTCGAATGTTACTTCGATTTGTGGCACACCACGTGGTGCTGCAGGAATATCTGTCAATTGGAAGCGACCCAAAGATTTGTTATCTGCTGCCATTGGACGTTCCCCTTGGAGAACGTGGATATCTACTGCTGGTTGGTTATCTGCTGCAGTTGAGAAGACTTGTGATTTAGATGTTGGAATTGTTGTATTACGTTCGATAAGTTTTGTAAATACTGAACCCATTGTTTCAATACCAAGTGAAAGTGGAGTTACGTCAAGAAGGACAACGTCTTTAACGTCACCAGTGATGACACCACCTTGGATTGCTGCACCCATAGCCACAACTTCGTCTGGGTTAACAGATTTATTTGGTGTTTTACCTGTTTCTTTTTGAACAAGGTCAACAACTGCTGGAATACGAGTTGAACCACCAACAAGAAGAACTTCATCAATATCAGAAGTTGAAAGACCAGCATCAGAAAGTGCTTGACGTACAGGTTCGCGTGTTGCTTCAACCAATGAAGCAGTCAATTCGTCAAATTTAGCACGTGTAAGTGTCATTTCCAAGTGAAGTGGACCTGCAGCGCCTGCTGTGATGAACGGCAATGAGATTTGAGTAGAAGTTACACCTGAAAGGTCTTTCTTCGCTTTTTCAGCTGCATCTTTCAAACGTTGAAGGGCCATTTTATCTTGTGAAAGATCAATGCCGTTTTCTTTCTTGAATTCTGCAACCATGTAATCAATGATTGCTTGGTCAAAGTCATCACCACCAAGTTTGTTATTACCTGCTGTTGACAATACATCAAAGACACCATCACCTAATTCAAGGATTGAAACGTCAAATGTACCACCACCAAGGTCAAAGACAAGAATTTTTTCATCTTTGTCTTGTTTATCCATACCGTAAGCAAGAGCTGCCGCTGTTGGTTCGTTAACGATACGTTCTACTTCAAGACCAGCGATTTTACCTGCATCTTTTGTTGCTTGACGTTGTGCATCGTTGAAGTAAGCTGGAACAGTGATAACTGCTTTTTCAACTTTTTCGCCCAAGTAAGCTTCAGCTGTTGCTTTCAAGTTTTGAAGGATCATTGCTGAAATTTCTTGCGGTGTATATTCTTTACCACCAGCAGAAACTTTTTCGCTTGTACCCATTTTAGATTTGATAGAGATGATTGTATCTGGGTTTGTTACGGCTTGACGTTTTGCAGCATCACCGACTTGAATTTCACCATTTTTAAAAGCGACAACAGAGGGTGTTGTACGATTTCCTTCTGGATTTGGAATAATTTTTGCTTCAGTTCCTTCGAGAACTGCTACTGCTGAGTTTGTTGTACCAAGGTCAATACCAATAATTTTAGACATATGCTTTACCTCTTTTTTATTTTATTGTTTTATCTATTCTTATAGTTTAAGGACATTTCGGTCACTTCTTATTTCTTATTGTGCCACAACGACCATTGCTGGACGAAGAATGCGATCATGGATTTGATAGCCTTTTTGGAAGACTTGAACGACATGATCTGCAGGATGCTCATCATCAGCTGGGACTGTTTGGACAGCCATATGGAAGTTTGGATCAAAGGCACCGTCTGCTTGAACTTCTGTAACGCCTTCTTCTTTAAGTGCGTTGATCAAGCTTTCACGTGTCATTTCCAAACCTTTTTTGACGTCTTCTGTTAATCCTTCAACAGCAAGTGCACGCTCCAAGTTATCTAAGCTTGGCAAAATCTTTTTCGCCAAATCTTGTGAACGATATTTCAAAATGCTTGCACGTTCTTCGTTGGCACGGCGTTGAATATTTTGGATTTCTGCACTGATACGGAGAAATTTGTTTTCCCATTCTTCAGCCTTTGCTACAGCTGCATCAAGCTCAGAAACTTCTTCTTCGACGATGTCCTCAAGTGCTTCTTCAGTAAGCTCTTCGACAACTTCTTCTTCCTGATCGTTTTTCTTTAATTCTTCTTTATTTTCTTCAGCCATATTGTTTCCTTTTCTTTTAAATAATTTCATATATTAACTTATCTCATAATGGTTACCATCAAGGTAACGATAATAGTCCATGAGTTTCATACTTAAGACTTTTGCAAGTAAGTCCAGTGTACTCAAGGTTTTTTGATAATCTTGTTCTACAGGACCAATGACTGTCAGCGTTCCTAAACCACGATACGGGATAACAAACTTTTGACTGATCAACGTGAGGTTAGCAAAATAAGACATATTGTCAATAACAACCGAACGCATCTCATCTGTACTTGTTAATTCTCGTATTTCTTGAGCCATACGCGCATCATCGCTTAAAATTTTATAAAGCTCAGAAAGATTGTCTGTTGCAAAGTCAAAGACATATTCACGTCCACTGCTTGTCAAATGCTCTGTGAATAAGTCTGCAAAGACGGATTCAAAGAGTTCCAAGACATCACCAGTTGTTTTAAAGTAACGTTGTACAATCTGTGGAATATCCGTTCTCAACGCATAATGCACATCGAGAACTTTCTTACCCACTAAACGTTCTTTAATCAAACGTGTAAAGACTTGCAGGTCATGTTCACTCATACTTTTTGGTAGGACAAACTGATTTGTCCTAAGCTCGCCTGTCGCTAAAGTCATCACTGTCAACATCGAGTGATTATCTAAAGTGACAAGTTCAAAGGACTGCAAGACTTGTTCTTTCTGAGGAACATTAAGTACGAAGGAAGTTAAGCCGGTCAACCTTGAGAGAACTTCACTTGCTCTTTCAAATAAGTCTGATAAGCGATAAAACTCTCCGTCAAAGGACTTCATAATCTGAAAAAGATCATTTTGTGTAAATTCTTCCAAGCGCAATACATTTTCTACAAAATATTTGTAACCTGAAATACTAGGAACACGTCCACTGGACGTATGTTCTTTTTGAATGAGTCCAAGATTTTCCAAGGCTTTCATATCATTTCTGATTGTCGCACTTGATGCTTTAATCTGTTCCAATAAAGCTTTAGAACCAACGGGTGTGTGCTCTTTCGCGTAAAGTGAGACAATCAAATCCAAAATCTGTTGTTGCCGTTCTGTAATCATCTTTGTCTCCTTTCTTTACTTTTAGCACTCACCACCCTCAAGTGCTAACAATATTATTATAACCCTTATCTCCTCTCTTGTCAAGCAAAAAAACCAAAAATTAGCACTCTTTTTTATAGAGTGCTAATTTTTGATTCTTTTAGATAAATCCTACTTCTTTAGCAATGAAACGGATGCTAAAGAGACTCACAAGCATGACAGCGAGTGGAAATAATAGGGCTAGATTTTGCTGATGCATGAGATATTGATAGCCCCAATCTACAAGAATGAGTACAGCCGCTATCTCTAAAATCCATAGTCCTACATTGAAAAAGCGCAGTATGAGTAAGATGAGGAGAAAAACCAAGAGTATTTCTATTACATTTTGCCATTGGGCTACTGGAGCCAATGTTTTATTGATAAACCCCGTTATTGTACGGCTTGTATTTTGAAAAACAGTCGTAAAAGTATTGGGTGATGCTAAAAGTCGCTGTGCCATAATCATTAAAGTATAGAGAAATAAGGCGATATTAGCATATAAAATCAAGTAGGCTTTATTCAACATTGTTGTGTGACTCCTTTTAAGTCCCTTTATTTTTTATTGGGGCAATAGCTTCAAATATTCTTCAAGTGTAAGGTTGTGTTTTGTCATATACTTGGCATTGTCCACACCTACATAACGAAAATGCCAGTCCTCATAATCCACACCCGTCGATGCTTTTCCACCTTCCGGGAAACGAAGTACAAAACCGTAGTCAGGTGCGATTTTCTTTACTTGTGCAACGACTTCTTCAGGACTTTGGTTCAAAGCATCTACCGTTGACATATCGACAGCTAAGCCTGTTTGGTGCTCTGAGCTACCCGCAGGTTGTGAATAAGTTTTAACATTCGTTTCCGCTTGCTCACGAGATATGGGTTGCCCTGTATTATTGACGGATCCTGCAGCGCCAACCCTTTCATTTTCCACATAAGTATTGAACAGTTGCTCTTGATAAGCCACTGAGCGATAGGCCGAAATCAGGTGTTCTGCGGGATCAATGGCTTGTGCTGCTGCCAAAAATTTAATAAGCGCATCTGCAATACGTTGGTCAACCTGTACGTTGCCAACAGTTGTAAGTTCTGGAGAAAGCTCCTCTTTGGGGTTTTCCCTATTTACCAGAACAAGATTCCAATCCGAGCGATGGGCTTCAGGCAAATCGGTCGTTTTACTTTCAGCTGTCGAACTCGAAGATGAAGTCTGGCTTGACTCAGCCCTTTGTTTCGTCACTTGTGGCTTGAGCTTACTCACAGCAAATACACATAGTCCAATGAAGGCCAAGAGAATAATAAAACTTCCGATGACTCTCCCTTTTTTGAGTTTTCTTTTTTTAGTTCTTCTTTGCATTTTTTACGATTTCTGCTCCAAGTTTACGATACTCCATTGATCCGATATCTCCTACTTCAAACTTTCCATTTTCAAAAGTCAGGTGTGTCACAGAACCATTATCTAAATTATGCGGACGTTCTTTATCTGGACGAAGCATTTTAATATAGCTAGCGATCGTCATCCCATGACTGACTATAACAATATTTTTCGCTCCCGCAGCTTCTGCTTCAGTTGCCATATCAGAAAAACCACTCATAATACGTCCAGAGAGTTCTTCCCAGGTTTCCGCCCAGCCTGCAGTATCGACTTCATAGATGGCACGCGCCAGTTCTTCATCTGAAGGGAATTTCCCTGACTCTTGCAACCCTTTTTCAGCAAAGATAATAGGAAGAACCCCATCAAACAGCTCGCCATCATAGCCCCCATCAAAAGAACCAAAACACCATTCACGAATACGCTTGTCCATCTTATAAGGAATATCTTTATTCTCTGAGTATTCTAAGATAAAGCCCATCGTTTGTATTGTTCTCCCAGAGTCAGAAGAATAAGCACGATCAAACTTCAAACCTTTGGCTTTGAAGCCTAGCCCCAACTCCATAGCACCACGTTCACCTTCAGCAGTGAGCGGTGTGTCCGACCAACCTTGGGCTCTGCCGATTGTATTAAACATTGTTTTTCCGTGTCTTACCAAATAAATCTCAACCATGAACTCACCTTATCTTCTATTATATATATCTTTAATTATACTTTATTTCAAAGCAATTGAACAGAGAAAAAAACCTCTTCTTATGTAAGAGGTTTTCTATCTATAGACTATTTTTAGCTAAATTTTTTGATTTTTTCTTGAATCTCACGTGCTGAGTCTTTCAATTTATCCGCTTCTTCCTTGCTGATACTTTCGATGAATCCTGGATAAGCTTTTGCCCCATCACGTCCAACAAGTGCTGGTGTTGACAAATATGCATCAAGTTCAGCATCGTAATGCGAGCAGACTACAGCTGCTTTGGCATCCGATAAAATGAGATTCATAAGACTGACTGAAGCTGCAGCAATAGCAAAGTTCGTATAACCCTTTCCTTCATAAACCACGAAACCACCATGGCGTGCTGAATTTTCAATTTTTTCAAGGTCAAAATTGTTTATTGCTGCTGTTTTTTCAAATGGGACACCCCCAATATTTACTGTTGACCAGGCCGCAAATTGTGAATCACCATGTTCACCAAGCATATAACCACTCACACTTCTCGCATCTACACCTGCTTCTTCAGCAATATAACGGTGCAAACGCGCAGAATCTAAATACGTCCCTGTTCCAAAAACTTGGTTTTTTGGAAGGTTAAGAGCTTGTGAATAAAGTTGTGCAATCACATCATTAGGGTTGGTTACAATCAAGAAAACACCGTTAAAGCCTGAGGCATTGATTTCATCTGCAACTGCTTTAACCATAGGTGTATTAATTTTCAACTCTTGGAAACGATCTTGAGCATCAAGAGCTTTGATGTGGCCCAAAGCAGAAATAACGACTTCTGCATCAGAAAGATCTGGATAGTCGCCGACAGTAATCTGCGTATGACTGTTGAGTAGGCTAGCTGCATCAAGCATGTCAAAAGCTTCAGCTTTAGATTTTGCAGTATTTTTATCAATAAGGACTAATTCATCAACATAGCCTGCTTGAACAATCATTTGAGCGATCATTGCTCCGACATTACCTAATCCAATTATACCTACTTTACGCATCTGAATCTCCTTTAAATTATAGAGGTCTCTCCTCATTGTTTGTTTCATTGTATCAAAAAAAATCTCTTTTTTCAGAGATTTTTTCTTTTATTTAACAAAGAACTGTTTGAGCCAACTTACTTTCTTGAGTATTCCGAGAAGGAGTACAGACGTCCCAATTCCTGTTACTACTCCCCCTGTCCCAGCTGCATGAACAGCTATGGCATGTTTACGCGCTGCAGCATCCTTACCCGCATCATTAAGCGAATTGGCAGCCGTTTGTTGCGACATCACTGGGAGAGTTACTTCCCCCCAAGTATAGGGAAGTTGAGAAAGTTCTTCTTTCGCAGGAACTGGAGTTGTCGTATTTTTATTTTCTGTTACTTGTTGCTCTATAGCTTCTGTTGTCCCTTTTTTAAGGTGTTGATTTTTTTCTGTATCTGCTTCTGGTTTCTGCGCTTCTGCTGTTTCTGGTGCTGTGGGTGAAATTGAAGGCAAACTAATATCGGGCTGCTGTGGGGCGTTCGGACGTATTGTAGGTGTAATTGTCACGGGTTCCGAAGGAAGCGGATTTGCAGGAAGAGGATGACTCGGAATTACCGGGACTGTTGGCGTGATAGGAGCGGGTTCACCTATCGTTACTGGCGGAAGTGTAATATCTGGTGTTTCCGGCACGATTGGAGGCACTGTCGGTGTAATGGGCTGTGGGTTCTCGGGTGTTATCGGTACACCGCCTGCATTTGATTCCTTGGTTATCGAATCCTTGGTACTATTGCCCTCCACCTTTTCAGATGAGACACGTGAAACTGACGCAGAATAAACTTGACTCGGATTAAGAATGATTGTTTGCCCTAATACGAGTGTGACCGCTAAAACTATACCATATTTTTTCTTTCTCATTAGCTTTTTACCTCCTTTCTCATTATTTCTATTCTGCACCTTGTTTGAACGCATACCGACTTGCTATCGCTTCTTGGGCTCGACGGATACTCGGCTCCGCCAGCAAGCTCTGCTCAACACGAATATTTTTTATTTCGAGCTCTAACAGTTCCACTGCTTCACGCAACGTTTGAGCATCCTTTACCTTTAAAACTTCAATGATATAGCTCAAACTCTTGATGTTCATATATCTTTCAGGAAGTTCAGTATTTGTTAAAGTCTCACAAGCCAACAACTCCTCCAGACTTTCAATCAGCCATTGACTTTTTTGATTGTATTTAGGGAAAAGTTGCTTAACAAGAGCTTTTCGCCCCATAGGAAGTGTTTTACTCCAAAATATTTTTTTGAAAATATCATTGAGAAAAATCCCCAGAGCCCATAAGGAAAAGCTCAACATAAACGTGATTAAAAAGGTTTCTAAAGCGGAACGATCCAGTTGACCCTGACCGTGTATAAAGGAAAAATCGTTTATAATATAAAAAGCTAAAATAAGGACAGGAAAGCTAAAAGACAATAAAGCCGAGCGGTAATTAATTTTGTTCTGAATTTCTTGACGAAATTCGATCTTTATAACTTCAAGTTGATGGAGTTTGTCTTCTATTGTTTCAACTGTTTCCATCAATTCTTGGCAATGTTCCAGCGCCACGCTTTCCTCCTTTCCCATAATTCCCTTTCTCTTCTCTACACTACATTTCTAATTTATTCCAAAACTTCATCGTTTGTAACTGCTTGTTCATCAAACAGTAAAAAAGACTTATTGTTTACATTTTAACATTTTAGTTTGCTGTTTTTTATTACATTTATATTAAATAACAAAAAAACATCCTAGGGATGTTTTTTATTCTTTAATTAATTGTGTTTCGATACATTCAATCGGTTAATCGCACGATGAAGTGCAACTTCTGCACGTTTAGCTTCATCAGTCTTATGTGCCGCTTTAGCTTCTTCAAGCTCTTTTTCTGCACGAAGTTTTGCACGTTCCGCACGTGGAACATCGATATCACGATTACGCTCAGCAGAATCTGCAATCACAGTAATCATACTGTCCTTCACTTCAATAATACCACCATTAACAGCAATATAATCGACGTGCTTCACATCATCAGGACGGCGCACTTTAAGTTCACTGATTTGTAAACCAGCGATTGTGGAAATCATGTTGGGTAAAATCCCCATATCTCCACCAATCGTATGCGCAAGAATGTAGGTTGCATGGTGATCATAAATGACACCCGCAGGAGTGATGACTTGAATAGCCATGACATTTTCACTCATTTCAGCAACCTCCTATCTTAATAACCCATTTTTTTAGCTTTTTCGAGAACGTCTTCGATTGGACCTACACCACGGAAAGCATCTTCAGGGATTGAATCGTATTTACCGTCAAGAATAGCTTTGAAATCTTCAACAGTTTTTTCAATTGGTACATATGATCCTGGTACACCAGTAAATGTTTCAGCAACGTTAAAGTTTTGTGAGAGGAAGAATTGGATACGGCGTGCGCGGTTAACCAATACTTTTTCATCATCCGACAATTCATCCATACCAAGGATGGCAATAATATCTTGCAATTCTTTATAACGTTGGAGCACACGTTGTACTTCCATAGCTACTGCATAGTGTTCTTCACCAACAATTTCAGGTGTAAGTGCACGTGATGAAGAAGCCAATGGATCAACGGCTGGGTAGATACCCATTTGTGTCAAACGACGTTCCAAGTTTGTTGTTGCATCCAAGTGAGCGAAGGCTGTTGCTGGCGCAGGGTCAGTATAGTCATCGGCTGGGACATAAATCGCTTGGATAGACGTTACAGAACCTTGTTTTGTTGAAGTGATACGTTCTTGAAGTTGACCCATTTCAGTTGCAAGCGTAGGTTGGTAACCAACGGCTGATGGCATACGTCCTAAGAGGGCAGATACTTCTGAACCGGCTTGGGTGAAACGGAAGATATTATCAATGAAAAGCAAAACGTCTTGTTTTTCTACATCACGGAAATATTCAGCAATTGTCAAACCAGTAAGAGCAACACGCATACGTGCTCCAGGTGGTTCATTCATTTGACCGAAGACCATGGCTGTTTTTTCGATAACGCCTGATTCTTTCATTTCCCAGTAAAGGTCATTCCCTTCACGTGTACGTTCCCCAACACCAGTAAATACGGAAATACCACCGTGTTCTTGGGCAATATTGTGAATCAACTCTTGGATAAGGACGGTTTTACCAACTCCGGCACCACCGAACAACCCAATCTTACCACCTTTAAGGTATGGGGCAAGCAAGTCAATAACTTTAATCCCTGTCACCAGAATTTCATTTGCTGTTGAAAGTTCATCAAAAGATGGGGCTTTTTTATGGATAGGGCTGCGTTCTGCATTTTCAGCAAATGCTTCCCCTCCATCAATAGCATCTCCAAGTACATTGAAGACACGTCCAAGTGTTTCTTGACCAACAGGTACGCTGATTGCTTTACCTGTATCGAGAACTTCAAGTCCACGTGTCAAGCCATCAGTTGATTCCATAGCGATGGTACGTACGGCACCATCACCAAGTTCCAACGCCACTTCAAGGACGATTTTAGTTTTAACGCCGTCTACATCTTTGTAAACGATGAGTGCGTTATTAATCTCAGGAAGAGTCGCGTCTGACGCAAATTCAACGTCGACAACGGGACCAATGACCTGAGTAATTTTACCAGAACTCAATATTTTTCCTCCTCGTTTATTTTTCTGTCTTTAATTCTTTAAGAAAGGTTACCACGTGATTAAAGCGCTGAGGCTCCTGCAACAATTTCTGTAATTTCTTGTGTAATTGCTGCTTGACGCGCGCGGTTATATTGTATTGTCAGATCGTTAATCACTGTTTTAGCATTATCTGTAGCTGTACGCATTGCAGACATACCCGCAGCATGTTCAGCTGTTTTAGCATCAACAATTGCACCATAGATCATGCTTTCAGCATATTGAGGTAAAAGTTGATCTAAAATAGCTTCGCGGCTTGGTTCCAGTTCGAAACTTACCAATGATACTGGTGCTTCCTCTTCTGAATCCTCTGATTCATCAAATGTAATCGGAAGCATTTTTTGCATGCGTGCTTCACTTGTCAATGAATTGATATGGTGATTGTAGCAAACATAAAGCTGATCAAACTCTTCATTTTGATAACGAGATACAGCCTGACGTACAATTTCACGAACTTCTTCAAAACTTGGTTGGTCAGTCAAACCACGTAATTCATAAGATAATTCTACATTACGGGAGCGGAAAAAATCAGCTCCTGTTCCACCTAAAGCAAGAATACAATATTCTTCTGGCCCTTGGTGTTTTTCACGTAATTTATTCATGACTGACTTCAAGATATTGGAGTTGTAACCTCCTACAAGGCCACGATCCGAAGTGATAACTAAATATCCTGTTTTCTTAACGGGACGTTTCGTCATCATCGGATTTTTAGAAGGGCCACGATCTGCAGCAACCAAGTCGGTTGTCACTTGACGCACCTTATCTGCATAAACCTGATAAGTTTTCGCAATCTTTTCTGATTTTTGCAATTTCGCTGCGGATACCATTTGCATAGCACCAGTGATGTGACTTGTTTTTTCTGTTGAAGCAATTTTTGATTTAATTTCGCTAAGTGAAGCGCCCATAATGAACCTCCTTATTTAACGTAATTTGTAGTTTTCTTGAAGGCTTTGATTGCATCGTCAAGTTTTGCTTCATCTGGCAAATCTTTAGTATCTGTGATGACTTGTAAAAGTTCAGCATAGTTAACATCGAAGAAATCAAACATTTTTTCTTCAAAATCGAGAATGTCTTCTACAGGAACATCATCAAGATGGCCATGTGTCAATGCATAAAGAATAAGAACTTGTTTTTCAACAGCCAATGGTTTGTGTAACGGCTGTTTCAAAACCTCAACTGTACGACGACCACGGTTCAATTTAGCTTGTGTTGCTTCATCAAGATCAGAACCAAACTGTGTAAATGCTTCAAGTTCACGGAATGATGCCAAGTCCAAACGGAGTGTACCCGCAACTTTTTTCATTGCCTTGATTTGAGCGGCACCACCAACACGTGATACAGAAGATCCGGCATCGATGGCTGGACGAATACCTGAATAGAAAAGGTCGTTTTCGAGGAAGATTTGTCCATCTGTGATTGAGATAACGTTTGTGGCGATATAAGCAGAGATATCTCCGGCTTGTGTTTCAATGAAAGGCAAAGCTGTCATTGAACCACCACCTAAGTCATCACTCAATTGTGCAGCACGTTCCAAAAGACGTGAGTGGAGGTAGAATACATCCCCTGGGTAAGCTTCACGACCTGGTGGACGACGGAGCAAGAGTGAAAGTTCACGGTAAGCCACGGCTTGTTTAGATAAATCATCATAAACAACAAGAACGTGTTTGCCGTTGTACATGAATTCTTCACCCATAGCTGCACCAGCATATGGTGCGATATAAAGTAATGGTGAAGGTTGTGATGCTGAAGCTGTTACAACGATAGTATAATCCATTGCTCCAAGTTTACGGAGTGCTTCAACTTGTGTACGAACTGTTGATTCTTTTTGACCAATTGCAACATAGATACAGATGATGTCTTTACCTTTTTGGTTAAGAATTGCATCGATAGCTACAGATGTTTTACCTGTTTGACGGTCACCGATGATCAACTCACGTTGACCACGACCGATTGGTACAAGTGCATCAATGGCTTTAAGTCCAGTTTGAAGTGGTTCTGAAACTGATTTACGTTGCATAACACCTGAAGCTGGAGCCTCTACAGGACGTGTTTTACCTGTATTGATGTCGCCTAAGCCATCAACGGGTTGTCCGAGTGCATTTACAACACGGCCGATGAGTTCTTCACCTACTTGAATTTCCATGATTTTACCTGTACGTTTTACTGTATCTCCTTCGCGGATGCTAAGGAAATCACCAAGTACGATAATACCAACGTCTGTACTGTCTAAGTTTTGCGCCATACCATATACGCCGTTATCAAACTCGACAAGCTCACCGCTCATCGCATTTTCAAGGCCGTAAGCACGGGCGATACCGTCACCAACATAAGTGACGACACCAGTTTCAGCAACTTCAAAATCTGGTGTAAAATTTTCAATTTGTTGTTTAATCAGTGAGCTGATTTCATTCGCTTTGATTGCCAAATGTATTTTGCTCCTTTCTGAGTTTTCATGTTAAATGGCTGAGAATTTTTTCTCAAAGGAGATTCTTAGAGAATCTCTTTGGCAATTTTTGCCAATTGTGATTTGACAGAAGCATCAATGATTTTTCCACGTGAATTTACAATAAATCCACCGACAATCTTTTCATCTACTGTGTTCACGATTGTTACTTCGTTCAAATCAAATTTCGATTTAGCGAGAGCAACAAATTTTTCGATTTGTGTTTCGGTTAATTTCACACTTGAAATGACCTCTACATCAGCAATTCTAAACATATCATCTGCTGTATTTTTAATTTCAGCAAGAATTTCTGCTAAATCAGCTAATCGTCCGTTTGCACGAACAGTATCAAGGAAATTTTTCATCAAGGGTGATGAATTTTCTTTGATACTGTCGATAACTTCTGATTTTGCTGCTGTAGAATATACTTCTGTTCCGAAGAAAGAAGCAAGATCATCTTCTTTAAAAAGTTGTGTCAGTTCGTTAACCTCAGAAAGAATAACTTCCAACTGAGACTTTTCTTCTGCAACTTCAAGCAAGGCTTTACTGTATTTTTGAGAATTGACTGTTGTCATTTTCAACCAACCCCCTATTCGCCAAGCTTAGCAATATAGCTGTCAATAAGTTCTGATTGTGCTTGTGAATCCAAAGATTGACCGATGAGTTTTTCAGCAATTTGTACTGAAATATCAGCAACATCCCCTTTAACTGAACTGAGCGCTTCTTTGCGTTCTTGTTCAATATCTTCTTGGGCACGTTTTTTCACATTCGCAGCTTCTTCATTGGCTGTTGCCAAGATATTTGCACGATTTTGTTTAGCTGTATCATTGGCAGTTTGGATAATGTTTGCAGCTTCTTCTTTAGAACCTGCAAGTTCATTTTCACGTTGCGCTAATAATGTTTCTGCTTCTTTTTTTGACAGTTCCGCAGTTGTAATATCGTTATTGATTTTATTTGCACGTTCTTCAAAGATACCTGTAATGGCACCCCACGCAAATTTACGAACCAAGATCAGCAAGATGATGAATGCACCGCTGACAACGATAATATTACCAAGAACTGTATTCGGAGCAGTTTCTAATAATGTAGTAAGCATTTCTACTCCTTTCCTAGTGTTCTGCTAAAATTTTGTGGCTAATGTAAAGATTTGTCAAAAGAACAAAAACATAAGCCTGAAGAGATGAAATAAAGATTGAGAATGCTATCCAAGCCATTGCTAAAATCCATGTCACAGGAAGAATAAACCAACCAGAATCAATCATTCCAGCAATAATGCCTAGGAGAACTTCACCGGCAAAGATATTACCGTAAAGACGAAGTCCCATAGAAAGGGCATTTGTAAATTCTTCCATGATAGTCATCGGAAGCATTGCTTTAGGTTCTTTCCAAAAGGCATTTTTAATATAGCCTTTAAAACCAAACTGTTTCACACCAAGGGTATTGGCGAGTACAATGACCAAGACTGCTAAAGTCAAGTCAACGGTTGAGTTTGCTGTTGGAGAACGCCATAAGCTGATGTCACCCGGTGCAGTGATTTTAGTAACTAGCCCAATAATATTCGAAATCAAAAGGAAAGAAAAGAGTGTAAAACTCATGAGGGCATACTTTGGTGACTCTTTAGCACCTAGATTTTCACGTCCGATGCCGTTAATAAAGTCAACTACCCACTCAAGGACGTTTTGCTTACCTGTAGGCTTAAGTTGCATATTGCGACTTGCCCAATAAATCAAACCAAAAACAATTAAAACGGTCAAAGCTGTCATATATAGAATGACACCGTCAAAAGTAACTGGTCCAACATTAAAAGTCCATGTTGATTCCATAGCTAGTCTTCCTTTCTAAATAATTGTTGAGTATAAAAGTTAAATCAACGATTTTTAGAACAAGAAAGCCATAGCTAAGGCGATGAAGAAGGTACCTTCGGCAAAGGCAACACCAAGGAACATACTTCCGCGGAGTTTGCCTTCCATTTCTGGTTGGCGTGCAACAGCATTAATAAATGCTGAAACAATAAGTCCATCACCGATAGCGGCACCAAGTGCACTAATACCAATAGCTACTGCTTTAAGAGCTTCAATTGAGATTGTTGTCATTTAATGACCTCTTTCTATGTGCGATTTTTCGCAAATTTTTATTACTATGAAATTATAGTCCTATTCAATCCGTTTGTCAAAACTTAACCTAAGATTATCACACATTTTTCTATAAATCGTTCGGCCTTTTTTGAGCAACCGTTTTCTTTAGGATTTATTTAAGTTTCAAGGTTTTATATTTTAATTTTAATCTGTTTAACTTAATCGTTCTTCTTCCTTATAATCAATAGGAAGCCATTTTAAAACGGTCTCGATTTGTTTGGTCCAATAGTACCATTCATGTGTCCCCGGCGCCTTTTCATAACGAAGGTCAAAGCCTTTTTCCTCCAGAAGTTGAGCTGCCCGGTTATTTCCAGAGATAAGGTAATCTTGTTCTCCACACCAACTATAAAGCTTTGGCTTTTCACCTGTATGGTGTTCTGCAAGGTAGAGAATACTGTTTTCACTCTCGTTAAAGTGATCAAGGTCACCAAAAATCCCGGTCCAATAGGCTTGGTTCTCAGCACTTTGTTCTTTGAGGTCCGTCATATCCAAGGCTCCTGATAAACTTGCTGCATAACTGAAGTTTTCAGTCGCCAAAGCCAGCTTGAATGCGCCATAACCTCCCATAGATAAACCTGCGATAAAATTCTTTTCCCTCTTGCTGCTCAAGTTAGGAAAGAAATTATGAACCACCTGTGGCAATTCTTTTGCAATCGCATCAAAATATCTCATCCCATAATTGGTATTCGTATAGAAGCCCAAATCAGTTGAAGGCATGACAATGGCAAGTTGAGAATGACGAATCAAACGATCAATCCCCGTTCTTATAAGCCATGAATCTTCATTTCCAGACATCCCATGCAACAAATAAAGCACTGGAATGTCATTTCCATCTTTTACACCTGTCTTACTGGCTTCTGGATAAATCACATTAAACTTACGATTCATCCCCAGTACTTCGGAGTAATATTCAATATTTATAATAGCCATTTTTCCTCCCATCCCGTTTACTTTTATGATTCAAGTAAACGTTTCCTACTATTATAACATAAGAATTATTACATATCGCCTTATTCTCATTGCTATTCAATCAAAAAGCAGCGCTATTTTGTCATATAATCTATAACAGTTTTTATACCCAAAGCTACTTTACTGTTTGAATGTGCCAACTGCCTTTTTTATAAAGGAGACGGATTGCCCCTTGCTGGTCTGTACGATAAATTTTTATGCCTCGTGCAGCGAATTGTTGGAGCGTTTCTTGATTGGGATGTTTATATCGATTATTCTTTCCAGCCGAAATAAGAGCGATCTTAGGGTTGATTGCTTCTAAAAAAGCTTCCTTTGAAGAAGTTTTACTGCCATGATGTCCAACTTTTAGGACATCCACCTCTAAATGAGGATATTCTTCCTGGAGCCGCACCTCTCCCTCTTCTTCTAAGTCGCCTGTAAAAAGAAATTTCTTCCCATAAAATTCACCAAATGTCACTAAAGAATTATCATTGTCACTTTTACCTTCAACGCCTGTCGTTAAAAACCAGAGATAACTGTTAAAGATCGGCAGCTTGTCCCCCTCCTGCACAATGTGAATCTGACTGTTTAAACGGCTGAGTTTTTTAGCAAAGCTTTTCTTCTCCAATGCAGAAGCTGACACATAAACATTTTTTATTGGTACTTTCTGAGCTACACTCTCCAGGTCTCCAATATGATCCTCATCTGGATGTGTCACAATCAGAATATCTATCTTACTCACACCACGCGCTCTCAGATAAGGCAGAAGTGTATTTTCAGCATTGCTCTTATAGATTCCCTCCTTCCACTGCTCATTAGCTCTTATTTTTAATCTCCCGCCCGTATCGATGAGGATGTTTTGGCTGTTCCAACTGTCTTGTAAAAGAATACTGTCCCCTTGTCCCACATCTACCATTGTAATGCTTGGGTGTTTAGGATTCTTAACAAAGAAAAAAAGCAAGAAAAGGACAATTATTATGCTCAAGTTCCAGTTCCTTTTTTTATAAAAATCAAGGGCAAGTCCACTCAGCATAAAAAGTAAAAGTAAAAAAATAAGGTTGGGTTTGCCAAAGACAATCGGCTGGTCAAATAAATAGCCCACCCATCTTACTATTGATTCTAAAACAATAAAAAAAGGATTAAATAACGTGAGATCAGTACCGAATAAAGAAAGAAGAAAAACAAAAAGTAAACCTGGCAGAAGTAAAAAATCAAAAATCAGACTAAATAATAAAGTCAAGATAATCGATAATGGCTGAAAACTATGAAAGTGAAAAATCAAAAGCGGAAGAACCCCAACAGCTAGGACGGTAGAATCAAGTAACGATTTTTTTAATCCTTTTAGTTCTTTGAACTTTCCTGAAAAAAATGTGATTAAGAAAGAATAAAGCATCGTGAGTTGTCCTCCTGTTGTCAGCAGGAAATAAGGACTAAACACCATTAAAAGAAGAAAAGTGACAGAAAATCTATCGCTTGAATTTTTAAGGGGGATATTTTTTTGAAGAAGCGCGCGTAAGATTGAAAGAGATAAGCCTGTAAGAAATGCATAAAATATCGAAAAGGGAATTTGGATACAAAAGACTAACTTCTGTGACAAGCCAAGCCGCAGTAAAATATTTCGGAGAAGTTCAATAAAAAAATTCACCTGCATGCCTGACAGCGCAAATAAATGGATAATGCCAAGACTGGTGTAAAGATCCCCCATTTCTTCAAAGTCTTTATCCAACCACCCAAAAAGAAGCCCTGTCATATAGGACGACATAGGAAAAGGGAAATGTTCCTGAGTCCAAAGAATGGCTTTTCGGCGTACCAGCCGTAAATCAAAGTCCTGTTTTTCTTCAAATCCATGAATTTTTTCTATTTTAAGAAGACGATAAATCCCTTGAGTCCTTAAATACTTCCTGTAATCAAAACCTGAAAAGTTTCTTTGCTCTTCTGGAATCTCCAAAGTGCCTTCAAGGTAAAAAGTCCCCTTCACCGCAAGTTTTTTGAAGTATTCTTTTTCTTTTTCCGAGGTCAAGGTGTAAAAAGCTTGGAAGTCGTTGCCGTTCACTTCTCCTCTGAAACTGAGCCTGCTTCCATTTACTTGAAGAGTATCCATATAAGGGGTAATTTTCGAAATTTTTTCTGGTTGCTTTCTTTCTTGTACTTCCGTTTCTTTTTTTATCATGAGTAAGAATAAACTAAAGCACAGTAAAAGAACTAACACACTATAGTATTGACGATAAAAAGCGATGAAGAAACTAAAGAGACTAAGAATAAGTAAAGGCCATGAAAAACTAAAAATAAGAAAATAAACAAAGACTAAGAGATAAACGAAAGAGATAAGCGAAAATTTTTGTTTCATCTAACGGACAGCGCCTTTCTTAATCTACAGTGATTGCTTCTTTTAATTTTTCTAATGTTTTAGGGCCAAATCCACTCACCTTGGTCAACTCTTCCACGGACTGAAAAGAACCATTTTCAGAACGGTAATCCAGAATATCTTGGGCTTTTTTTGCTCCCACACCACTCAGTTGCTGCAATTCAGTTAAATCAGCTGTATTAATATTAATTTTGCTTTTTTCTACTGTTTTGCTGGTATTGTCTTTGGTTTCTAACAAGTGATTTGTCTCTGCTTCCCCTCGCACTGGAACATAAACTTCAGCTTCGTCTTGTAACTTTTTTGCCAGATTTATTCCCTTCCTCTCTGCTTCTTCCGTAAAACCACCAGCACTTGCTACTGCATCAGATACACGGTTTTTGGAGGATAGCTTGTAGATGCCTGGCTTTTTGACAGCGCCTTTGACATCAACGATGATTTCATTCTCATCTTCGTCTTCATCTTTTTCTGCTTTTTTCTTTCCTGAAGCTTCCTTGTTCTTGCTCACCTCCGCCCACTCGGAGCGACTTTCTTCTTGCTTTGGGCTATCCAGGACTTTTTTATTCCAATAAAAGACACCTAAAATAGTCAATGCCAAAACAACTCCAACAATGATTTTCAAATTTTCATTTATATATTCTGTTATTTTTTTCATAGTTCTAAATACGAAAAAACATGCAGTTTTTCACTGCATGTTTTTATAAAAATTTTTTTAAATTCCAAAACTGACGATAAGCAAGCCAACCACTACTAAGACGGCAAGAAAACCAGCGTTTACTAAGGCAAAGTATTTCACAAATCCTGCCGTTTCACCACGTGCTTGAACGCGAATGATTTTATAGGCAATCAATGTTGCCATTGATGCTACCATCGTCCCTATGCCACCAATATCTGCCCCGATAACAACAGAAACAGCATGAGGCGTAAAAGGCGATATAAGAATCGGTGCTGCGATATTAGAGATAATCTGACTCATAAAGACCGTACCTAAGAAGGACATTTGTGGACCAACAAAGGTATTACTAATAAAATCAGTAAGGACTTGAATATTTGCGATATTTCCTACAATCAAGAAAAAGAAAACAAAAGTAAGAAGTAAATGGTAATCGACGCCCTTAAAAAGTTCGGGACGATAGAAAAGGACAATGACAGCAACAATGGCTACAGCGAGATAAAAGTTAACATAACCAAATACAGCCGCGGCCATTAAAATCATTAAAGCAATAAAGATTGAGGTTTCTAATCGGTTAAACTTGTTTACCTTTGTTTCAATGACCAATGGTTCGTTGTCAATAAATTGGCAAGCCAAGTTCAAGAGCAGAAAGCCTGCCATCCAGAGTAATCCTGTTCCTTTAAAAAATTCTAAATTTGTCAATGCCTGTCCCAAGTGATGCCCTGGGTTTTGATAAAAAGAATATAAATAAAGATTGTGTGGGTTGCCTTGCGGTAAAAGACTTGAGCCTGTATGACAGGCAGGGACAATCATCGCGGCTCCAATATAGACAGACTTACGATTTTTTATTTCTCGAGTAATCGTCAAGTAGAGCGGTAAAATTGTCAATATGGTGAGATCATTAGTAAAAAATACGGCAAAAAAGAAGGCCAGCATTGTGGTGAATCGTACAAGCTGACGCGTTGTTTTACTTCTTTTTACCAATGTTTGGCCCATATAAGACAAAATACCAGTAGATCGAAAACCAGCAATAACTAACATTAAACCAAAAACAGTCACAATGACTTTGTTATCAAAAAATTCTGTCTGTATTCCGCCCATGCTCACTGAAATAATGGCGATAATAAACGATACAAGAAAGACCTTATCAACAATAAAAAACTGGGTCAACTTTTTGAAAGCATTGTCTGGCTTTCTTGTGATTTGCTGTTCCATGTTTTCTCCTTAAAAAACTGATTAATTGCACTCCTACAATTATACAACTTTTTTCCATGAAATTACGAAAAAGATTATAAAAAAAGCGGATTTTTTTTAGAAGAATAAATAGAGCAAAGATTACCGGTCTTAAAAAAGTTGCTTCAAATAAATAAAAAGTACTGTTTACAGTACTTTTGTAGTCCAAGATTCACAATTCCAAGTTTCAGTAGCAACATCTTGGTAAAATTCTGGTTCATGTGAAATCAAAAGAATTGTTCCCTTATATTCTTGTAGGGCGCGTTTGAGTTCATCCTTGGCATCCACATCCAAATGATTGGTTGGCTCATCCAGGACAAGAACATTACTTTCAGCATTCATTAATTTACACAAACGAACTTTAGCCTTTTCACCACCACTTAAAACTGCAACTTTACTTTCGATATGTTTTTTTGTTAAGCCACAACGTGCCAACGCTGCCCGAACTTCTGCTTGGTTCATTGCCGGAAAAGTATCCCAGATTTCTTCCAAACATGTTTTTCCATTGTCACTTTTCACTTCTTGTTCAAAATAACCAATTTCTAATTTTTCACCACGTTGAACCTCGCCGTCAATGGCTTGTATTTCTCCCAAAATACTGCGCAAGAGTGTTGTTTTACCAATCCCGTTGGCCCCTGTAAAAACGATTTTCTGGCCACGTTCAGCCCGTAAATTGAGTGGCCGTGACAAAGGCTCCGTATAACCAATAACTAAATCCTTAGTCTCAAAAATAAGTTTGCTTGAAGTGGCACCTTTTTTGAAGTCAAATTGCGGTTTTGGTCGTTCTGCACTTAACTCAATCATGTCCATTTTATCCAGTTTTTTCTGACGAGACATTGCCATATTTCGTGTAGCTACACGTGCTTTATTTCGGGCAACAAAATCTTTAAGATCTGCAATTTCTGACTGCTGACGTTTATATGCTGCCAGTTCTTGTTTTTTCTTCATTTCATAGACGGATTGGAAGGCTTCATAATCGCCCACATAACGGTCTAAGGAGCCATTTTCCATATGATAAATGATATTGATAACAGAGCTCAAGAAAGGAATGTCATGGGAAATCAAGATAAAGGCATTTTCATAGTCTAAGAGATACTGCTTAAGCCATGCAATATGTTCTTCATCCAAATAGTTTGTTGGCTCATCCAGCATTAGGATTTCGGGTTTTGTCAGCAAGAGTTTTGCTAAAAGAACCTTCGTGCGTTGGCCACCAGAAAGATCTTCAACATCTCTTTCAAAACCAATTTCATGCAGTCCAAGTCCACGCCCAATTTCTTCCACTTTAGAATTAATTTGATAAAAGTCACTTTGCTCTAGGATATCTTGCAGTTCACCGACTTCTTCCAAAAGTTGGTCCATTTCTTCTGGGGTCACATCTCCCATTTTCAAATAAAGCTCATTAATTTCCGCTTCAATATCAAAAAGATACTGAAATGCACTTGAAAGAACATCACGGATGGTTTGTCCTTTTTGTAACACTGCATGTTGATCTAAGTAACCGACGCGTACTTTTTTTGACCACTCTACCTTCCCTTCATCGGGTTGTAAAGCCCCTGTGACGATATTCATAAAGGTGGATTTACCTTCACCATTCGCACCGACAAGCCCAACGTGTTCGCCTTTAAGAAGACGGAAAGATACATTTTCAAAAATCACGCGCTCGCCAAAGCCGTGGGATAAATTTTTTACATTGATAATACTCATATTACAGCTCTTTCTTTTTACATACTGTTTAATAGTTTAACACAAAAAGTTAAAAGTAGGAAGTTGGGCACCCCTTAAGTAAAGTTTATTCTTTCAGATAACTAAAAGCTAATCCTCAAGGATCAGCTTACTATTTCTGCAAAAAAGAGGTACTGTTAACATGACCATACCGAAAATAAAAGCGGTCAGCAAGCTACTAACCCATGTCCCCCAACCAAATTTTTACGAAAAATTTCCAGAAGAGTGGTCGAAAAAACTTCTTCTCTCATCAACATAAAAGGTACAAAAGGTAGGAGCACTAGATTTCCAATAGCCGCATTTCCATGATCTCCTTCTAAGGCAAAGATTAACTGCACCAGAATGCCACCAATAACTGACCAAATGACATATATAAAAAACAGAGGATAATTATTTAAAAATACTTACCTTCTGGTTTTCTAAACCACCCTAGCATAGATTTTTTAAAGATAGGTACAGCACTAAAAGGCTAAATATTAACAGTGTCAACTCTTGAAAAAGACCGATATGTAAATTTACAGTTCGTATAAGATAAAATCCGATATAAAGATGGCCGAGGCCAATGAGTGCTTTTTACTTCCATAGTTCTACTCCTAATTTTCATAAATATTGATGGCCTTATTTTACATGAATATTTATCGTTTGCAATATATTTTTATTGAAATAAGATATTTTTGTATGGAAATTATATAACAATCCAAAAAAACTCCTTAGATAAGGAGTTTTTAGTTTTTTAATTTGATATTAAGAATGTTTAAGACAAGATGTCTGAGGAAGGCTTGTTCCCCCTATCTGCTGGTTCACCTCTAGTAGATTTTTATAAGTTTATAAAAGCCTAAAACATTGATACCTAAGTATTAATCGGTATCTAACATTTTTAGAATTACTCATAAGCATTGTGAAGTTTTATACTTATACCCCAAAATTGTCCAAACTAATGACGTAAATTCTCACAACCGATTCAACTTTGATGATATTTTATACCAGTTGGTTCTTAATTTGATTTTCTTCAAAAAAGACCACATGAACTTAACTATTCGGGTTTTACCGTTTATTAATTTTAGTTTTAATTGATTATAGTGATTCTAAATTCCTACTTGGTAAATGGAGCATTGCCACCCCATAATCAATCAAAATAATTTTTCAGAATCTGATAATCTAATTCTCCCCTCTAATCCACTAGAATAACGCTCTATTTGGGTAGAATTTCGATATTTTTTATATAGACTAAACTCTTGTATATTGTTTGTATTAAGAACTTCAATAAATTTCTTCCCTTTTTTCAATATAATTTCAATACAATCATTCAAGTATTTGATTTTTGAGTCTAAAGTCATTTCTTGCTATTTCAAATTATTTGTATCAGTCATTTGAATAATAGATTGTAATTTTTCTGATGGATTAAGTTTTCCTTCATTTCGAATAAACTCTAATCCAGAAATAATTCCCCCCTTTATCAACTGTTCCACCAGTTTCTCCTAACTCTGAAATGGCATATTGTCAGATTTGAGCATTACCAAAATCAAATAAATTAATCGGCCTTTCAAATCCTTTAGGAAATTGTTTTAATGATATTACATTTTTCAAAAAATAAAAAGTGAGCACATAAAATCATGAGTTTGAATGGGAAACAGTTACTTGTTCAACAACATTGGGCTGAACAATTTCTCGAAATTTAGCTTTAGCTTCCTCAGTGTCAAAAACTCCATATTTTATTTTTTTCATATTTGAAAGGTCTGACGTAAAATTAAATGGATTCGTATCATATTCTCGTTCGATTTTATATTTAAACTTTTCAAAATATGTATCTTTGTTGCATTGATCATAAAAGTTTAATAAATCTATCACTTACCCTTTCTAACTGAACTAAAAACGGAGACAGTTTTACAATATCTTCTATAGATCTGTTTTTTCTCTTATATTATTTTACAATAGAAAATATAAATAAAACGCTTTAAATGTTATAATAGGGCTAGTGAACAAATTATTTAGGAGAAATTATGACTCAACAAAATCAATTAGAAATCAAATATGACCCTCAAGTAATTAAACTTTTAGGAAATCAGTTGTACCATCAATTCCCTGCAGTTTTAAACGAACTTCTCACAAATAGTTATGATGCAGGAGCAGAAAAAGTAGAAATATTATTAGATAAAGAAAAAAATGAATTTACTATTTCTGACGATGGTTCAGGCATGAGTTACGATGATTTACAAAACAAATACTTAGTCATTGGTAGAAATCGAAGAGAAGAGGGAGATAACCCTAAACGTCCTGCAACAGGAAAAAAAGGGGTCGGAAAGCTCGCACCTTTTGGAATTGCGGATACAATTACAGTAATCACTTCCACATCTGATGAATCAGAAACACTAGCATATAAAATAGAATTAGAAGAAATCAATAAATCTAGTGTAAGCAACACTTATCACCCTAAGCAACTTATAGACATTGAAAATAGAAAAAAAGGGACGACTATTATCGTTTCTGGTGTGACGTTAAATAATTTTAAAACCAGAAATGTTTTTGACGATGCTCAATCAATCAGTCGTCGCTTCCATAAGTTTGGAGCAGATTTTGAAGTAACTATTTCTGACGGTAAAGACACTGCTCCTATTAGCAATAATCTGTATCTCGACAGTTTAAACAAAGAGTTTATTTGGGATATTCCAAACGATTTAGCAGTCTTATCTCCCAATGGAGATTTACTACCGTTAAAAGATAAATACCGTGTAGAGGGACAACTTTTTTCAACTTTAACCCCCATAAAAGATAGTACTGCCAGAGGAATTTTTACTTTTTCAAGGGGAAAATTGGCAGCAGAAGCTGGATTTTTCGAAGGACGTGATGTCGACCAATTTCATACTTATTTAACAGGATTGCTCAATATTGACTGGATAGACGAGAGTTCTTCCGATGATGCTATCGATACATCTCGCCAAAAAATAAATTGGAATTTCAATGATGATTTTAGAGAATTGCAAGAGTTATTACAAAAATTAGTAGTAAGACTTCAATCTAGTTGGAAGAAAAAACGTAAAGAAGCTAAACAAAATCGCATTGAAGAAATCATTGAGAAATCAGATGACTCTAGCCTAAAAAGTTATAGCGAAAGAATTAATCAAGATGCTATCGAAAAACAACGATATGAGAAAGTCAACTCATCTTTAGCTGAAGCTCTAGAATATAATGATGATGAAAAAATCCAACAGAAAATAATAGTTGCGGCCTATGAAACTTCTAAACCTGCCCGTCAGGATAGTTCTCCTTATAAAAAACTCATACCTGATACTCTTCAGCAGTTAGCTAGTACAGTTGGTAATCCTAAAATACAAAAAATACTGGCAGAAATTTCCGAACCAATTATGGCTGATAAGCCCGAAGAATTTATTAATGCTGAAAGTTTACTGTTGCGTGCCTTAATAGATTCGGGCACTTCTGCTTATCTCTGTAAAAATATCGGTTTATTAAAGGGAAATATCACTAAAAAAAATCCACAAAACGAGCTTATTTTAAAAGAAGCAGAAAAATGGTTTGAAAAAACTTGTAAGTCTGATGTAAATAAACTATTTGAAGTTTCTATCCAAGAGGGGTTCAATTTTAAAGATAAATTTATCACAGCAATCAATCTATTAAAAATTGATAAAAAAATTACCCCAGAGGAAAGGAATAGTTATATCAGTGCCTTAACTGGTGCAGAGGAATATAAAAACAATGCTGTCACAAATTTAAACATGGCTATGCATTCCCCTGATGGAATGCTGAACTTCCCTGAGCTAAAACAACATTACCATGATTTATCAGCTGCATTAACAAAATTAATCCAATATATTTAAAAATGCTACTTTAATGGTAGCATTTTTATTTTAAAATTCAAGTTTTTCAATTATCTGAGCAATTTTTTCACTCAATATTGGGGGCACCGCATTTCCAATTTGAGTAAAAGCCGCTGTTCTCGATGTTTCAAAATAATAATCATCAGGAAACCCCTGAATTCTAGCTGCTTCTCTCACGGTTATAGAGCGATTTTGTTCTTTATCCGGATGAATATAATGATGTCCATCTTTAGCAATATGTGCTACCACAGTATGGGCAGGATTTCCCCAAGAAAGAGCTTTGTATCTATCTAAAAATTTATCAGTATGTTTGTGTGTTTGCAACTCAGAAGCTAACTCATTATATTTCAAATTTATTCCTTTTTCTTTAGCTGAAACGACCTGCTTATAAATTTTTAGATCTCTAGAAATATTGGGGCGAGCAATGTTTTGAGTCAAAGGGACATTCCTATGTCTACGATAATGTTTCCTTATATATTTATTACCATTAGAAAAATAAACATTTTTCTCTTCTCCGCTTTTTATCTTAGGGAGATCCGAAAGTGCCTCTTCTAAGCTTATAGGTTGAGTTTTCAACTCTTCTAACTTCTCAAAAAATTGATTTATTAAACTTGATTGTTCTTCTTGTACTCCAAATATGATAATACGTTCTCTTGCCTGTGGAATCTCGTAATCTTGGGTATTTACTATTCTATAATCTAGACAATATCCAATATCTTCAAACTCTTTTTTCATTTTTGGAAATAGGAGTTTTCCATCCGTATCTTTAAAGCTAAGTAAACCTTTTACATTTTCAAAAACGAAAAACTGAGGCTTATAATGTTTTAAAAATTCTATATAATATTTATACAAATAGATACGTTCATCTGTTTCCTTTTTTGAGGCATTTCGAGCTCTACCGATTGTTGAATATGCTTGACACGGTGGACCTCCTATTACTCCTGCAATTTTTTGATTATCCGATAAATTTATATCAATACTCTCAAATAAATATTTCAATGAATCTGGACTTATTTCTTTATTTATAGTTTTATCTAAAATTTCATTCGGAATTTTATCAAATAATTCTTCTTTACTAATCTCTCCTGATAAAAATTGGAAATAAATATTAATTCGTCCTTTTTTCTTTAGATAATGATAACAATCCCGCAATTTGAGAGTTTCACTTGCAGCTTCATCTCTTTCAATATGACTTACAATTTCAAATTCATCATTTCTGAATCCTTCAGTTAGACCACCAGCCCCACTAAATAAGTCTATTATTTTATATGGCATAACTTTTCTCCTGTTTTTCGTCTCTATCCAGGATACCAGGTTTTGATTAAAATTGCAAGAGTTATAATAGATATCTATTCAGTTGTTCCTGATTTTTCGTTTCTTACATTATTCAAATCCTAAACTGTCTCCAGCGTATCTAAATTCTTCTAAATCTCCTGATAGTTCTCCTTCACGTCTTTCAGCTCCAATTGCTTACTTTGGACCCGTCTCAGTTTTTCTAAATCATAACGATTGAATTTTGCTGATTCATTCAAATTACTAATCTCCACTTCCAATTTTTCAATAGCCTACTACACAACAATTAAATCCTTAACAAAATTCTTCACCCAAAACAACAAGAGCTGCTTTTCCTTTAAATTCTCGCTCTGATAGCAAGTTAAGTACTACAGTCACGCTTTGGATTTTTCATGGCATAGCTCTTTCTCTAGGAGTACTTTTGATTATCATGAGTAAGCTGAGAAATCAATGTTGAACCATCACGCATTTTGAATTTGGCTTATCTTATCATCAGAAACCTTTTCCTTCTCAAAAAGGATGAAAGTAATTTTCATTGTCTAGAATTCTTGATAGACCTTGAATAATTTCTTCAAGGCTATGTGCATTCTGAATATAGTCACTTATCAAGATTCATATAAATCTCAGCAATCTCAAAAGCTTGCTTTGCCATAAAATCATTCCCGTTTTTTGATATATTTACTTTGCGGTATTAGCCTGCCCAATGATAAGCATCTTGAAAAATATACACATGAATCTTCAAAATGTCTTAAACACAGTGAAAATCAATCCCTTTTCACCTTTTCCTTAGGGAATAGAAACTGCTGTATCAAATCTAAGCTTTAAAATGAATTTTGAACAAATTTTAAAGGAAATTTTTCTAGACTAGAAAGAGAGTGGGTGAATCCAAGAAACATCGTGCTCCTCACTACCAATAGTTTTTCTATTTCTTCTGGCATTTTATATTGGGGAGGTCAAAACTGGATTCTTGAGTTTGGATAAGCAAAATATGCATTTCATTTGACTTACCGCCTGCCCCACAAGAAACACCTAACGGAACTTTTATTCTCCTCTCTGCAGGTTTTCCAGTTCCTGTTCTTTTAGTAGACGACACAGTTGACTACTCTGGTCAAATTGATCCTAATGACAACACTAAAGATCTTCTCCTTCACGGTGAACAAGCAAGTATAGACAATGATATTCTCAATTTTTTTATTACCACAATCGCTAAAGCTAATTGAGAGGCTCTATTTTGAACAATCGGATACGTTAATAGTGATGATTGCCTTTAGTAGCTTCTTTCTGACACTCATGCGTCTCATTATTGATTAATAAAAAGCTCCCCCACGTATTATTGTTAGGACAGCTTTTTATTTTTATGCCCCTTTGAGATTCCATAACAAATCACATCAACCACAAAGTCTGTTATAAAGGCATCTATAATTAATTAACCGATTGAACCCTCCATGCTGTAAGAAATCAATCGGTTGAGTTCTACTGCATACTCCATTGGGAGTTCTTTAGTAAAGGGTTCAATAAAGCCCATAACGATCATATCTGTTGCTTCTTTTTCTGTTAGACCGCGGCTCATCAAATAATACAACTGTTCTTCTGAGATTTTAGATACTTTGGCTTCATGTTCCAAGGCCACTTGTGAGTTATGAATCTCATTAAATGGAATTGTATCTGATTTTGAAATGTCATCCATAATAATCGTGTCACATTCAATATGTGATTTAGAATGTGCAGAGTTTTTGTTGAAAGTTACTTGTCCACGATAATTTACGGCTCCGCCAGATTTAGAGATGGATTTAGAAATAATTGATGAGCTTGTATTTGGCGCATTATGAATCATTTTTGCACCTGTATCTTGCTCTTGATTTGCGTTAGCAAAGGCTATGGAAAGCATGGTACCACGTGCGCCCGGACCATCTAAATAGACAGCTGGATACTTCATAGAGACACGTGAGCCTAAGTTACCATCGATCCATTCCACAGTTGCATTTGCCTCTGCTTTGGCACGTTTTGTTACCAAATTATAAACATTATCTGACCAGTTTTGAATGGTTGAATAACGCATGTATCCACCTTCTTCACAGAAGATTTCCACAACAGCAGCGTGCAAGCTGGCTGATGAATAGGTGGGTGCAGTACAGCCTTCCACATATTGGATAGAAGCCCCTTCATCAACAATGATTAAAGTACGTTCAAACTGACCAGATTTTTCGTTATTAATACGGAAATAGGCTTGGATAGGAATTTCACATTTTACCCCTTTAGGCACATAAACGAAACTTCCTCCAGACCAAACTGCTGAATTCAAGGCGGCTAATTTATTGTCTGTTGGTGGAACGAGTTTTGCAAAGTATTTTTTGAAAAGCTCCGGATATTCCTTCAGAGCAGAATCCGTATCGGTGAAGACGATACCAAGCTTTTCAAATTCTTCCTTCATGTTGTGGTAAACAACTTCTGACTCATACTGTGCTGAAGCGCCTGCCAGATAAGCACGCTCTGCTTCTGGGATACCAATTTTTTCAAAGGTTTCCTTAATTTCATCAGGAACTTCTTCCCAAGTACGTGCAGGTTTATCGGTGGGCTTTTGGTAATACACCACATCATCAAAATCAATGTCTGATAAATCAGGACCCCATTCTGGGAGATCTAATTTTTTGAAGGCTTCGAAGGACTTGAGGCGGAAATCCAGCATCCATTCTGGTTCTTCTTTTGCGGCCGACATTGTACGAATCACGTCTTCTGTCAAACCTGTTCCTGTAGACATGACTAATTCAGCATTATCATGAAAACCAAATTTATATTCTTCTAATACTGGAACTTCTTCTGTCATTATTTTCCTCTCTTTATTTGCATTCTAATGAGACTCAGATACAGTAGCAGTACCCTCTGTCTCAATCGCTTTTTTCAGGGCATTCCAGGCTAGAGTTGAACATTTTACCCGTTGCGGAAATTTCGAAACTCCTGCAAGGAATTGTGCATCTCCTAAGCGCTCTTGCGCTGGCTCTACGTGTCCTGTCACCATTTCTGAAAAAATCTGTGCCAATTCCAAGGCTTCTGTTTTTGTCTTGCCAATCACAGCTTCCGTCATCATGGAAGCAGACGCCGTTGAAATTGTACAACCGTGCCCACTAAAGGCAATATCGCTAATCTTATCTTCTGTGAACGCAACAGTCAAGCGAATGACATCACCACAGGTCGGATTGTTCAAATCAACAACACAAGCCTGCTGTAATTCACCTGCATGGCGCGGCGCAGAAGAGTGATCAAGAATTACTGCACGGTATAAATTATCTAATTTTGAAAGTGCCATTCTTTTTCTCCGTTTTTTTCAATACTATAAGCCGAAAAACTCTTTTGTCTTCAAAAGAGCATCCACCAGTTTATCGCAGTCTGCTTTCGTATTATAAATATAAAAACTTGCGCGTGCTGTTGACGCTTGACCAAGATAATTGAGCAAAGGCTGTGCACAATGATGCCCAGCACGTACAGCAACACCTTCCATATCCAAGGCTGTCGCTAAATCGTGAGGATGCAGCCCTCGGATATTAAAGGCAATCACACCACTTCGCGCTTCAACAGCTTCTGGACCATAGATTTCTAAACCTTCAATCGCTTTTAGTTTAGGCATCACATAAGCTACAAGTTCTTGCTCATAACGATGAATATTGTCCATTCCTATTGCTTCAAGGTAGTCAATAGCTGCCCCAAGAGCAATAGCACCTGCAATATTTGGCGTGCCTGCTTCAAATTTCCATGGTAGCTCCGTCCATGTGGAGTGACTTTCATAAACGAAGTCAATCATTTCCCCACCAAACTCGATAGGGTTCATTTGATTAAGCAATGCCTCTTTCCCATAGAGCACACCAATGCCTGTCGGACCACACATTTTATGCCCCGAAAAAGCAAAGAAATCTACATCCAAGTCTTGAACATCAATTTTCATATGTGGAACAGATTGTGCACCGTCAACAACAAAATAGGCACCATAGCGATGAACTAATTCAGCCACTTCCTTAATCGGAGTAATCGAACCTAGGACATTCGAAGCATGTGTTAAGCTGACGAATTTTGTTCTGCTTGTCAGCTTTTCTTTTAAGTCGTCAATGTCCAAAGCACCATCTTTCAGATAGACAATTTTTAGAATTGCCCCCGTTTTTTCGGCAACTTGTTGCCAAGGGACAAAGTTTGAGTGGTGCTCCGCAACGGAAATAATAATCTCATCCCCTGCTGTTAAGACTTGCTCTGCAAATTTTGAGACCCAGTTTAAACTCGTTGTTGTGCCACGAGTAAACAATACTTCTTTCATAGAGGAAGCATGAATAAACTTTCGAACCTTTTCACGCGCTGCCTCGTAATCTGCAGTTGCACGCTCTGCCAAAGTATGAACCCCACGATGAACATTGGCATTATCGTGCTCATAATAGTTTCTCAAAACATCCAATACCTGCTGTGGCTTTTGAGTGGTAGCTGCATTGTCCAAGTAGACTAACGGTTCATCATTAACTTTTTGGTTAAGAATTTTAAAGTCTTTTTTTAAGTCAATCATTAGATTGCCAACTTTCTCTCGATAATTGAGATAAATTCATCACGAACGGCTTTAATTGGAATTTCAGTCACAACTGCGCCGAGGAAACCACGAATAACAAGACGTTTAGCTGTTGTTTCATCCAAGCCTCGACTCATGAGATAGTACATATCCTCAGGATCAACCTGACCGATAGACGCGGCGTGTCCTGCAGTCACGTCATTTTCCTCAATGAGCAAAATAGGGTTTGCATCACTACGGGCACGGTCTGAAAGCATTAAGACGCGGCTTTCCTGTTGCGCATCCGCCCCTTTAGCGCCACGCATGATTTGACCGATTCCATTAAACGTTAATGTGCCTCGATCAAGAATAACACCATGTTGCAAGATATGTCCTACTGAATTACGGCCAAAGTTGGTCACCCGAGTATCGATCCCTTGGATTTGTTTCCCCATAGATAAGCCAACAACTTTGATTTGTGAATGACTTCCATCACCTTTAAGATCACTGTCAAAGTCACAAATAACATTTCCGTCATTCATTGTACCGATAGACCAATCGATTGTGGCATTATTTGCTAAATGACCACGGCGACTGATATAAGCTGTTACATGTTCTCCTAAACGGTCAATAGCCGCAAATTTCACTTGCGCGCCTTCAAGGGCAATAACTTCGATAGAAAGATTACCTGTGACCTTAACGTTCCCGTCACCGATACTTTCCAAACGTTCTAAATAATCAAGCTTACTGTTACGACCCGCAATAATTAAGATATGTTTATTGAAAGGCAAATCTGACTCAGAATCCTGATAGAACTTTGCTTCTACAGGGACGTCAATTTCAACATTGTCCGGAATATACAGGACCGCACCGGAGTTAAAACTGGCAACATTACTTGCTGCTAAACGATCTTCTTTATAACTCACAGCTTTACCGAAATAAGCTTTAACTACCTCAGGAATTTCTTCCATCGCTGAAGCAAAATCAGTAAAAATCACACCTTTTTCAGCCAAATCTGGACGCATTTGCTCCATAATATTTTGACTGCCTACTTGTACCAAAAGTGGGTGATTGGGTAATTCTGTAAAGCTTGGGACGTTTCCACTGGGCTCAGACTCCCCTATTTCTGTATTATCCAAGCCCCAACGATTGAATTTCACACGCTCAATATTGGGCATTTCTAACTCTGTCATAGCCTCAAAGGCCGTTTGACGAAGTTCTGACAACCAACTTGGTTCAGCATGCATGAGCGAGAAATTTTTTATTTTTTCATTCATTTAATTGTATCTCCATGATGTATGTGGTGATTTATGACTTCCTGGCCTTTAACACCTCACACGACCTCAACTTATGCTTCTTCCTTATATTCAATCCCTAGTTCTTCAGAGATTTTAGCATAGCCTTCTTTTTCAAGACGTTTCGCAAGTTCGGCTCCGCCCGTCATAACAACGCGGCCTTCCATCATGATGTGAACGACATCTGGGGTAATATAGTCGAGTAAACGTTGATAGTGGGTAATGATAAGGGCACCAAAACTGTCGCCACGCATAGCATTCACGCCTTTTGAGACTACTTTAAGCGCATCGATATCAAGCCCAGAGTCAATTTCATCCAAAATAGCAAACGTTGGTTCTAACATCAAAAGTTGGAGGATTTCATTACGTTTTTTCTCCCCACCAGAGAAGCCTTCATTGAGGCAACGCTCTGCCATCTCTTCTTTCATATTGAGTAATTCCATGTTTTGATCCAATTTTTTAATGAAATCCATAACAGAAATTTTGTCATCTTCTGCACGTTTAGCATTGATGGCTGCACGCATAAATTCAGCATTTGTAATTCCTGGAATTTCAGAAGGGTATTGCATCGCAAGGAATAAGCCCAGACGTGCCCGTTCATCCACTTCTAATTCAAGGACATTTTCGCCATCAAATAGAATTTCTCCTTCAGTGACTGTGTAACTTGGATTTCCCATAATTGCTGCTGACAAGGTTGATTTCCCTGTACCGTTTGGACCCATGATTGCATGTACTTCATTGGTATTAATAGTAAGGTTTACACCTTTAAGGATTTCTTTGTCTTCAATACTCACATGAAGATTTTTAATTTCTAAAGTTGCCATTCTAACTCCTTCAATTCATAAGTAAAATATCTTTTACACTTCACCCTCCATTATAACAAAAAAAACAGCCGAAAAGCTCATTTCCGTTCTGTTTTATCGTGTTTATATTTTCTTTTATGTTTCTTACTTATGACCTGCTCTCGATACTCAGAACTGCCAATAAACCTCAAAACATTAAGAAAAGGTTGGCGATCTTTGCCAAGTATACCGACCAAGTCAATAAAGAGCCCCAGTCCAAGCAGCAAAGCAATAATTAAGAATATTCCACCAATCCGGCTAGAAACTTGCAGGATCAAGGAAATGAAGGCAAAAATCCCAGCTATGCCATAAATAACTAATACAGCGCCTCGATGAGTAAAGCCAATGTACATCAAGCGATGGTGCAGGTGCATTTTATCTGCACTGGAAATTCTTTGATTGTTCAGTTTTCGCCGCACCATTGCCACGATAGTATCTGTTAATGGCACTCCTAAAATCAAAAGTGGTGTCAGGACTGCTACTGCCGTTGCATTTTTTAAACCTTGCAAGGAGACAACCGATATCATAAAGCCCAAGAACAGTGCGCCGGTATCTCCCAGATAAATAATCGCTGGGTGATAGTTATACGGGAAGAATCCCATAATGGCGGCAACTAAGGTAAAAATAGTGATAGGCAAGAAGATACTTGATCCTGGTAAAAAGAAGTAGGACACAATACCCATGGTAAACAGCGAAATCACGGAGACACCACTGGCTAAACCATCTAGGCCATCAATCAAATTGACCGCATTTGTAATCGAAACAATCCAAAAAACGGTAAAAATAAAGGAGAGCCAAGCAGGAAACACAAGAAAAGGACCGCCAAAGGGGATTTTAAGATTGTCAAAGCGTGCATGGGTAAAAAACCATGTAATTGACGCAGCGAGAAGCAACCCCGTCATCTTCATCTTAGGGGAAATTTCTTTGATGTCGTCAATAAGTCCCGTCAGAACAACAATACCCCCTGCTACAATAAAAGGTACAATGTAGCTAGTATAAGTCACAAAATGAGGCTTAATTCCTGCCGCCAATTGTTGGGGACTCATTAGGGGAAGTTGTGGGTAAACAATCATCGGGAGGATAAAAAGTGTCGCAATTGCAAAGGATGCAAAAATAGCTAAACCACCTGCCGAGGGCATTATTTTCGTATTGACACGTCGCTTATTGGGCTTGTCTACAGCTCCAATTCGGCGTGAAACAAAGGTCATTAAGGGTGTGAAAATCAAGGACATTCCAAATGTCACGAAGAGCACGATGAAGAACTCTACTGTGAAGGGAATCCCCTTAATCGGGATTTCTTTTATAGTATCTATCATATCTTAAATTTTTGAGAGAACTTCCAAAGCACGCGTATTGATTAGTATCTCGCCGTATTCTTGTAGGGTTTCACGACTGTTGACCGTTTCCTGGCCGTATTCTAACATTCGGGCACGCATCGAACTTACAGCTGTTTTTCCTTTTGATTTTTGATTGTCCAAAATAATCAAATAAAACTTATCTTGGTAACTGTAAAGTTCAGACTCTTCTGCATCAATTTTAACATTTTTTACCGCTGTCAAAAGTTGAGACATATTTTCAAATTCTAGAGAATAGAAGACAAAATCTGGGTCTGGTTTATTTTCTACTTTTGTTTCTTTCGTTTCAGTTGTACTTGTATCTGCCATTGTTCCGCCATTTTGTTTTAAATCTTCCACACGCCCAAAGAAATCCGTCATCAGCTGCTCAAATTCTTCAGGATCATCCGGGAGATTATTGGGATCAATATCAATGTTTTCCTCAGTAACAATGATATTCACCCCTTTAGGGAAAGGTTGAATTTGGAAAGTTAAAAGTCCTGATGAGAATCTTTCCTCAAGTCCTAGCTCTTCTACTAATTCATAAAAAAGATTTTCAACCATTGACTGGTTAGTAAAAAAATCAGAGAGTTTGACATCATGATCAACCAAATCTTGAAAGGTTAGGCTAATCTTTATCGTTTTTTCGTTTATTTCTTCGTATTGCATATTTTTAACCTATTATTCTTCATTATCCTCAATGAGAACCATAACTTTTAGTTTTCATTGCAGAAATATTTTTTTATATTTAACTGTTTCTTCTAATTATAACATATAAAAGGCTGTTCGCGTTTTTTGTCATTCAGGCGGTAACTTTCCTCTTTTTCTTTGTTACTCTTCCGAAATTTTTGTATCATTGGAAATTATTATGTTATTTGCCTCTAAAATATATTTTTTTGATAAAATAGTTCTATGATTTATTACATTCTTGCCAATCCCAATGCCGGTTCACGCAAAGGGGA
>ERZ1034915.65-NODE-65-length-71655-cov-60.563003_pt1 | contig 71655 bp, 53 predicted proteins | sample MGYA00520592_ERZ1034915 | MGnify/ENA primary metagenome ERZ1034915 (study PRJEB33766, sample SAMN09781787) | gut metagenome | biome: gut microbiome | host: Homo sapiens | place: Madagascar | study: EMG produced TPA metagenomics assembly of the PRJNA485056 data set... | reverse complement strand
ACCTATTATTATCTCTTCATCATCCTCTTCATGGTGATTGCCTTCCTGGTAGATGCCATCAAGAAGGGGGAACTCGCCCGCTTCGGCAAGGCGACTGCGGTATGTGTCGTGGGTGCCCTCATCGGTATCTCGCTCAACCTCTCCAACCTGTATCATACCTGGCAGTATGGTCAGGAAACCATGCGTGGAAAGAGCGAACTGGTGAAGAAGAATACTGCCAACCAGACCAGCAGTGGTTTGGATAGAGACTATATCACTCAGTGGAGCTATGGTATTGATGAAACCTGGACGCTTCTGATTCCTGATGCCAAGGGTGGTGCTTCCGTACCTCTCGCCCAGAATACGCAGGCGATGGAGAAGGCGGATCCTAACTTCGTGCAGATTTATCAGCAACTCGGACAGTACTGGGGCAACCAGCCTGGTACGAGCGGTCCTGTATATGTAGGAGCATTCGTATGTATGCTCTTCATCCTCGGTTTGTTTATTGTCAAGGGTCCGATGAAGTGGGCATTGCTGGCTGCCACCATCCTGAGCATCCTGCTCTCCTGGGGTAGAAACTTCATGCCGTTCACCGATTTCTTCCTTGATTACATTCCGATGTATGCCAAGTTCCGAACGGTGGCTTCTATCCTCGTGATAGCCGAGTTCACCATTCCGTTGCTTGCCATGATGGCTTTGAAGAAAATCATCGATGAGCCGGAGATACTCACCAGCAAGATCAAGTTGGTATATGCCAGCTTTGGTCTGACGGCAGGCTTCTGTCTGCTCTTTGCCCTGATGCCGAGTGTCTTCTTCCCTGATTTCATTTCCGTTCAGGAAACTCAGGCGTTGCAGCAGTTGCCGGCAGAATACCAGGGTCCGCTTATGAGCAATCTCATCGAGATTCGCAAGAGCATCTTTACTTCTGATTGCTGGCGCTCGTTCTGGGTCATCGTCATCGGTTCAGCCTTCCTGCTGCTTTACAAGATGAAGAAGTTGGGTGCTGAGTATATGATTGCCGGCATCGCCGTACTCTGTCTCGTAGATATGTGGATGGTGAACAAGCGTTATCTCTACGATGATATGTTCGTAGATAAGAACGTGCGCGATACTCCTCAGCAGATGACGGAGACCGATAAGATTATCTGCCGCGACAAGGCGCTCGATTACCGTGTGCTTAATCTCGCTTCCAATACCTTCAATGAAAACGAGACCTCTTATTACCACAAGAGCATCGGCGGTTATCATCCTGCCAAGCTCCGTCGCTATCAGGAGATGATTGATGCACATATCGCTCCTGAGATGCAGAAGACCATGCAGGCTGTGGCTGCTGCTGGCGGCGACATGACCAAGGTGAATGGCGACAGTATCTTCCCTGTATTGAACATGCTCAATACCAAATACTTCATCCTGCCTTTGCAGGGCGGTCAGACGGTTCCTGTACAGAATCCATACGCCTACGGCAATGCCTGGTTTGTGGATGAGGTGCAGTATGTCAACAATGCCAACGAGGAGATTGATGGCGTGGGCAAGGTCAACCTCCGCCATGTGGCGGTGGCTGATGCCAAGTTCAAGGAGCAGCTGGCTCAGAGCGTGAAGCAGGATGATACTTCGGTGGTGAAGATGATCCAGTATAAGCCAAACAACCTCACCTACGAGGTGAAGTCGAGCAAGGGGGGCGTCATCGTCTTCTCTGAGATTTACTATCCAGGATGGACAGCTACCGTAGATGGTCAGCCTGTAGAACTGGGACGTGTGGATTATATCCTCCGTGCCATCAACGTGAAACCGGGCAACCACAAGGTGGTACTCGATTTCCATCCTCAGTCGCTCAAGAATACAGAGATGGTAGCTTATATCGGCTATGGTGTTCTGGTACTCCTTATTATAATAGGTATAGGAGTGGAAATCAAAAAGCGCAAGAAGACAGATGCTGTTTCGAACAGAAATTGATATTCCGAAGGCCGACTTCGAGATACAGCCGGCAGAGCAGATGCTCTTCGTGGGCAGTTGCTTTGCCGACAATCTGGGTCGCCGATTCGTGGAGAATCGCTTCCGTGCTACGGTGAATCCTTTCGGTGTGATGTATAATCCGGCAAGCATTCTCCATACGGTAGAGAAATGCACCGGGGTGCATCCTCGTGTGGCAGTCTTTACGTTGGGTACGAATCACGTGTATATTCTGAAGGAAACGGGCGAGATCGTGGATAACTGCCAGAAGCGCCCCCAGCGCCTTTTCGAGGAAAGGGAACTGAGTGTAGAGGAATGTGCTGCGTATCTGCAAAAGGCGATTGATTTGCTGAAGCAACGAGGTTTGAAAGATGAAACATCGGAAGATGAAACTTTCGATACCGGCTTGAAGGTAATCATAACCGTAAGCCCCATCCGTTATGCCAAATACGGCTATCATGGAAGTCAGCTTTCGAAGGCTACGCTTCAGTTGGCTGCAGACCGCTTGGTGAAGGCGAACCCTGGTGTGGTGAGCTATTTTCCGGCTTACGAAATCATGAACGATGAACTTCGTGATTACCGTTTCTACAAGGAAGATATGCTGCATCCGAGCGATCAGGCAGTAGAATATATCTGGGAGAAATTCCGGGAAACCTATTTCGGCAAGGCTGCCGAACAGTTTCTGGAAGACTGGCGTCCCATCCGGGAAGCCCTCGGACACAAGCCCTTCAACCCCGATAGCGAGGAACATCAGAAGTTCATCGCCAGAACGGAAGAAAGGAAAAGATGGTTCGAGAAAAAGTATGGGTTAGTGACGGGCTGAAAGCCCAAAAGCATAATGTAGAACATTTAAAGTATTAAGACAATGACATATACTATTGAAAAGGTAACCACACTGATAGGTGCGCGTCGCTATGGAGACAATGATACCAACATCGGTTTTATCCTGACCGATAGTCGTTCTCTTTGTTTCCCAGAGGAAACTCTGTTTTTTGCACTCAAGTCTGAGCGCAATGATGGTCATAATTACATCCCTGAACTGTATCGCAGAGGTGTGAAAAACTTTGTGGTAACTGATGTCCCTAAGGGCTATGCTTCTGATTATCCGGAGGCTAACTTCCTGAAGGTGGTCAATACGCTGGAGGCTCTTCAGCGTCTGGCTGAACGCCATCGTGATGAATTCAATATCCCTATCGTGGGTATTACGGGTTCCAACGGCAAGACGATGGTCAAGGAGTGGCTCTATCAGCTGCTCTCGCCAAGCATGTTCGTTACCCGCAGCCCTCGCAGTTACAATTCCCAGATAGGTGTGCCATTGTCTGTCTGGCTGATGAACGAGCAGACCCAGGTAGGTGTCTTCGAGGCGGGTATCAGTCAGCCTGGCGAGATGCTTGCCCTCCGTGACATCATCCAGCCTACCATCGCCGTTCTTACCAATGTGGGTTCAGCCCATCAGGAGAACTTCTCTTCCCTGGAGGAGAAGTGCCGTGAGAAGCTCATCCTCTTCCATGATGCTGAAACCGTGGTTTATGATGGCGATGATGAGGTGATTACCAAGGTGGTGGCTGAATATCCTGATTATAAAGGTGAAAAACTCTTCTGGTCGCTCAAGAACCCTGAGGCTCCTTTCTATGTCAAGAAGATAGAGAAGCAGCAGAGCGTGAGCGTCATCACCTATATATATAAAGGTGTAGAGGATAGTTTCTCCATTCCTTTCATCGATGATGCTTCCATCCAGAACTCCATCATCTGTGCTGCTGTCGCTTCCAAGCTCGGACTCTCTGCCGAGGATATCGACAAGCGTATGGCACTGCTCGAACCGGTTGCGATGCGACTGGAGGTAAAGGTGGGGCAGCACGGCTGTACTCTCATCAACGACAGTTACAACAGCGATATCAATTCACTCGACATCGCTCTCGACTTCATGAACCGCCGTCCTGATCATCGTGGCCGTCGCCATACTTTGATCTTGAGCGATATCTATCAGAGCGGTCAGACTCCTGAGGCTCTGTATAAAGAGGTGAGCGATCTTGCCCGCAAGCGTGGCGTAGTGAAGTTCATCGGTATCGGTCCGGAACTCTGCAAACAGCATGATACGATTCAGATTTCAGAAAAGTTCTTCTTCCCGAATGTGGAGGAGTTTATCAATAGTGAGGTCTTTGCCTCCCTCCGCGATGAGGTCATCCTCCTGAAGGGTGCCCGCCAGTTTGGTTTCGATCAGCTTACCGAACTGCTGGTGCAGAAGGTGCATGAAACCACCCTCGAGGTCAACCTGAATGCGGTGGTTGCCAACCTCAACTACTACCGTGCCTTCATAAAGCCGGAAACCAAACTGGTCTGCATGATCAAGGCGGATGGCTATGGTGCCGGAGCAGTAGAGATTGCCAAGACCCTGCAGGATCATCGTGTAGATTATCTGGCTGTGGCTGTTGCCGATGAGGGTGTCACCCTTCGCAAGAACGGTATCACCAGCAACATCATGATTATGAACCCGGAAATGACAGCCTTCAAGACCATGTTCGATTACGACCTGGAGCCTGAGGTGTATTCTTTCCGATTGCTCGATGCGCTCATCAAGGCTGCAGAGAAGGAGGGTGTCACCGGATTTCCTGTTCACATCAAGCTCGATACCGGTATGCATCGCATGGGCTTCGATCCTGAAAACGATATGGAGGAGCTTATCGGTAAGCTGAAGCATCAGAATGCCATCATCCCTCGTTCCGTATTCTCTCACTTCGTGGGAAGCGATGACGATAGTTTCGATGATTTCTCAGCTCATCAGTTTGAACTCTTCGATAAGGGAAGCCGACAGCTGCAGGCTGCCTTCGACCATAAAATCCTGCGCCATATCTGCAATTCGGCAGGTATCGAGCACTTCCCGGAGCGCCAGTTGGATATGTGCCGCCTGGGTCTCGGACTCTATGGCATCAACTCCCGCAACAACAAGACCATCAACTGCGTGAGCACCCTGAAGACTACCATTCTCCAGATGCACAACGTGAAGGCGGGCGATAGTGTTGGCTACAGTCGCAAGACCATCCTCGATAAGGACAGTGTCATCGCTGCCATTCCTATCGGATATGCTGATGGCTTGAACCGCCGTCTCGGCAATCGCCATGCCTACTGTCTGGTCAACGGTCAGAAGGCAGATTATGTAGGCAACATCTGTATGGATGTGGCGATGATCGATGTCACCGGCATCAACTGCAAGGAAGGTGATAGCGTGGAAATCTTCGGCGAGCATCTTCCTGTTCAGGTGTTGAGTGATATTCTTGAGACTATTCCTTACGAAGTGCTGACCACCATCAGCAACCGAGTGAAGAGAGTTTATTACCAGGATTAAGCGTGAAAAGAAGCGTTGCTGGCGACAATAAATCGTGCAAAAACGTATAAAAAACGATAAATCCCATCCGAAAAGCTCGGATGGGATTCTTTTTTACGTAAATTTTTCCATTAAAACGTATTGAATATGAATAAAAAAGTGTATCTTTGCAACCAACAAATCATCTAAAAACAAGCAAGGGTGCACTTTTATGTGTATTTCTTTAACTATTTAACAATTCAAAAGTAATAATGGAACAAGTATTTAGCTATATCATTAGTCTGGGTGCGAGCGTGATGATGCCTATCATCTTCACGGTCATCGGACTGTGCATTGGCATGAAATTCGGAAAGGCTTTGAAGTCGGGACTCTTCGTAGGTGTGGGTTTCGTGGGACTGGGTGTGGTGACAGCTTTGCTGACTACCAACTTCAATGACCCGTTGAAGGCTATCTCCGACATCTATCACCTGCAGTTGAATGTGTTTGATATGGGATGGCCTGCAGCAGCTGCCGTAGCTTATAATACTGCGGTGGGTGCCTTGATTATCCCAATCTGCTTGGGTGTCAACTTCCTGATGTTGATTACCAAGACCACCCGTACGGTAAACATCGACCTCTGGAACTACTGGCATTTCGCATTCATCGGTGCCGTAGCTTACTTCGTGATGGGCGAGAGCTTGCTTTGGGGATACTTCGCAGCCATCGTCTGCTATATGATTACATTGGTATGTGCAGACCTGACCGCCGATAAGTTCCAGAAGTACTACGATTTGGATGGAATCTCTATTCCGCAGCCATTCTGCCAGAGTTTCATGCCATTCGCCATCGTCTTCAACAAGCTCCTGGATATGATTCCTGGTTTCTCTAAGCTCGATGTAGATGCAGAGGGATTGAAGAAGAAGTTTGGCGTGCTCGGCGAACCATTGGTTCTCGGTGTCATCGTAGGTGCCCTGATTGGTTGGGCTGCTCAGTTGGATATCAAGAAGATTCTCTTTCTGGGTGTAACCATGGGAGCTGTGATGGAGCTGATTCCTCGTATCACCTCTCTCTTTATCGATGGTTTGAAGCCTATCTCTGAGAAGACACAGGAGTTGGTCAAGACCAAGTTCAACGGCAAGAAGGTACACATCGGTATGAGTCCTGCCTTGGTTATCGGTCATCCTACTACCTTGGTAGTATCAGTCATCTTGATTCCGGTTATCCTGGCAATCGCAGTCTTCCTGCCTGGCAACCAGTTCTTGCCATTGGCATCATTGGCAGGAATGTTCTACCTCTTTCCATTGATTCTGCCATTTACCAAGGGTAATGTAGTGAAGACCCTTATCATCGGTTTGGTAGCCCTGATTATCGGTCTCTATTTCGTAACCGATATGGCTCCTGACTTTACGATGGCAGCCAACCAGGTTTATGCTGCCACAGGCGATAATGCCGCTCATATTCCTGACGGATTCGCAGGTGGTGCGCTCGATTTCGCTTCCTCTCTCTTCGGATGGGTCATCTATCGTGGTGTGAAGCTCTCTTACATCGGTATGGGTGTGCTCACCATCATCACCATCGCCCTGCTGGTTCTCAACCGCCAGCGCATCGTGAAAGAAGAAAAGGCAGCAGCCAAGAAATAAAACAAGAAAGTGAAGAACGAAGAATTCAAGTAATCATAAAGTTCAAAGTTCAAAATTCAAAGTTCAAAGTAAACGATTATGAAGAAATTAACATTAATATTAGCAGCAATGGTATTAACAGCAAGTCAGGCTTTTGGCCAGTGTGGTAAGTGTGGATACGAAGTGAAGGCAGAAAATGCCTATACTAATTATAACGTTCGTTATGCGAGCAATCCGATGGATGCCAAGCATTATACAACCGAGCGTCTCCGCAGTGAGTTCGCTATCGAGAAGGTGTTCGCTCCAGGTGAGGTAAACTGGACCTACACCATGTTCGACCGTTTCCTCATCGGTGGTGCAGAGCCAACAACTGCTCCTTTGAAGCTCACTTCTATCGCTCCGCTTTATACTGATAAGCCAAACGATCAGAAGAATCTGCTCGACAACCGTGAGTTGGGTATCATCAATATCGGTGGCGAGGGAACAGTTACCGTAGATGGCAAGAAATATACACTTGCTTTCCAGGAGGCTCTCTATGTAGGTCGTGGTGCCAAGAGCATCGAGGTAAGCAGCAAGGATGCTGCCAAGCCTGCTAAGTTCTATATGAACAGTGCCTGCGCTCATCAGACCTATCCTACCAAGAAGGTAACCCTGAAGGATGCCAACAACATCAAGGCGGGTAGTCTGAAGGAGAGCAACGACCGTGTGATCCACCAGTTGATCATCGATGGCGTGGCTGGTGTCCGTACCTGCCAACTGCAGATGGGTGTTACCGAGTTGAAGGAGGGTTCTGTATGGAACACCATGCCAGCTCATACTCACCTCCGTCGTATGGAGACTTACCTTTATTATAATGTACCAGAAGGTCAGAAGATTCTCCATGTAATGGGTGAACCACAGGAGACACGTCCTATCTGGTTGAACAATGAGCAGGCTGTCATTGCTCCTGAATGGTCTATCCACTGCGCTGCAGGTACCAGCAACTATACCTTTATCTGGGGTATGGCTGGTGAGAACCTCATCTACAACGATATGCAGGTGGTAAAGATCCCTACATTAGAATAACAAAACAAAACGCTTAAAAACTGAGACAAATGAGTCCTATTTCAACAAGTAAAATGTCCAACTTCCGTTGGGTAATCTGTGCGTTGCTTTTTATTGCCACCACAGTCAATTATATGGACCGCCAGGTTCTGTCATTAACATGGAAAGACTTCATCGCTCCAGAATTCCACTGGACTGATGACGACTACGGTACGATTACCGGTCTTTTCTCTATCTTCTATGCCATCGCCAACCTCTTTGCAGGTAAGTTCGTGGATTGGATGGGTACCAAGAAGGGTTATCTCATCGCCATCTTCGTATGGTCAACCGGTGCTGTGATGCACGCAGGTTGCGGTTGGGTAGCTATGGAGATCGAGGGTTACGATTCTATCGAGGCACTCCGCCTGGTACAGGCTGGCAGTGATGCAGCTGTAGCTATCGCCACCATCAGTGTATGGTTGTTCCTCTCTTGCCGCTTGATTCTTGCTGTGGGTGAGGCAGGTAACTTCCCTGCAGCCATCAAGGTAACCGCTGAGTATTTCCCAAAGAAAGACCGTGCTTTCTCTACAGCCATCTTCAATAGTGGTGCATCTGTAGGTGCCTTGGCAGCACCAGCTACTATTCCTTTGTTGGCTCGCAGCATGGGCTGGGAGTGGGCTTTCATCATCATCGGTGTGCTCGGTTATGTATGGATGGGCCTCTGGATGTGGCTTTATGAGAAACCATCCAAGAGCAAGCATGTAAACAAGGCTGAGCTTACTTACATTGAGCAGGATGAAGACCTTGATAAGGTTGAGGCTGAGAAAGCTGAGACTGCTGAGGCAGCTGAGGAGAAGACTATCGGCTTCCTGAAGTGCTTCAGCTATCGCCAGACCTGGTCATTCATCGTAGGTAAGTTGATGACTGATGGTGTATGGTGGTTCTTCCTCTTCTGGGCTCCTGCTTACTTCTCTGATCAGTATGGTTACTCTTCAGACTCTGGTATGGGTATTGCCCTCATCTTCACTCTTTATGCGATTGTTACGGTATTGAGTATTGGTGGCGGTTACTTGCCAACCTATTTTGTGGATAAGAAGGGTATGAATCCATATATCGGTAGAATGCGTGCGATGTTGATTTTCGCTTGCTTCCCATTGCTCGGTCTGATTGCTCAGCCTATGGGTGAGTACAGTGCATGGTGGCCAGCTATCATCATCGGTTTGCTCGGTGCGGGTCATCAGGCTTGGTCTGCCAATCTCTATTCTACCATCGGTGATATGTTCCCTAAGTCAACTGTGGCTACCATCACTGGTATTGGTGCTATGGCGGGTGGTATCGGTTCTTTCCTCATCAACAAGGGTTCTGGTATGCTCTTTACCTACGCAGAGGGTCAGGGTTCTGCCTTCACCTTCATGGGCTTCGATGGCAAGCCAGGTGCTTACATGATTGTATTCTGCATCTGTAGTGTGGCTTACCTGGTAGGCTGGTGTATCATGAAGGCATTGGTGCCTAAGTACAAGCCAATCGTCGTTGAGTAGTTGGTGATTGACGGTTGGTCGTGAACCGTTAAGAAGAAATGAGTACTAGTTCAATTGAAATTTAATGATAGAAGCGCAACAGACTATTTGCCTGTTGCGCTTTTTCTTTGTTTTTATAGGGCATTGGGTATTTTTTGCCCCTAAAATACGCAAGAATAAATAAATTGGTTTAAAATATTTGTGCGTATAATTTTTTTTTGTAACTTTGCACAAAACTTAGTATATTACTTAAACTTAAAAAAATAATGAAGAAAGCAGTTGTGGTTATAGCTTTACTCAGCCAGGCTCTGGGCTTGACTTATGCCGACGATCAGACCGGGACAAGGGGTATCGGACAGTATCCGGGACGCCCATCTCAGTTTACGGCTCCTCAAATGGTGAAGGATGATACCTATAGGAACATCGCCTTGAACCGTATGGTATATACTTCCTCGAATGCCGATTTCAATCTTACAGGTCATCTGGTAACAGATGGTATCATCACCAGCAAGGCTCCTTCCTTCCTGAGTGTAAGAACGAATGAAGGCGAGTTGTCCAATCGTGACAAGGAGAAGATGATTGATGGCAACACGGTCACCAGTCAGTATATCAAGGGCGAGAAGGCTTTTGCTGAGTTCAATTGGGAAGCCATGAAGGTAAACCTCAGAAACCTGAAGTTTACAGGTGAATTGGCTTACTATCAGGACAAGGCTACTCAGGGGTATGTGATTCGTGTGATGGGTTCACACAATGGTACGAAATGGGAGGTGCTGGGTGAAGAGAAAGGTACCGGACTTCCTGGCGAGGCTACCAAGCAGCAGGTAAGTTCCGACCCAAACAAGTTCCAGGATGTGGTGCGCCTGCCGCTCCGCAAGCTGAATGTTTCCATTCCTTTGAAGAAACCGGGCAACTATGAGCATGTTCGCATCGAATTTACGATGCCGGGTGCTGCGTGGTGGCGCGTCAAACTCATTGATAATACTACTTCATGGCGTCCATCCATGCACTTCTCCAGTGTATGGAAGTCAGAATTGGCAAAGAATGCCCAGTGGCTCTATGTAGATCTGGGTACTGTGGCTGATTTCGATCAGGTGAATCTCTTCTGGGTCAACAAGGCTCGCCAGGGCAAGATTCAGGTTTCCTGTGATGCCAGAAACTGGAGTGATATTGCTACCCTGGGTCAGCAGAAGCAGAAGGGCTTGACCGAGAAGGTGGCTTGCAAGGGGCATGGCAGATATGTGAGATTGCTGCTTACCCAGCCGGATGCTTCCGGTCGTTATGCCTTGTCAGAGATGCAGGTGATGGGTAAGGGTGGCTTGCGTGCCGAGGCAGCCAACACTTTGTCTTCTAAGAATGGCAAGCAGATGCTCAACCAGTGGCAGCTGCGCCGTGAGGGAAGTGATGCCTGGATTCAGGCTACCGTTCCTGGTACCGTGCTTACCAGCTATATGAATATCGGTGCGGTGCCTGATAACCGCTACGATGATAATATGCGACAGATTTCCGAGTCGTTCTTCAACTCTGATTTCTGGTATCGTACTACCATCAACCATCAGCCATCTGCCAACAAGAACCAGCATACCTATCTTAACTTCGATGGTATCAACTGGAAGGCTGATATCCTCCTGAATGGTGAGAAGATTGGCAGAATCGATGGTGCCTTTATCCGCTCTCGCATCGACGTGACCAAGAAGTTGAAGCCAGGTGCCAACAAGCTCGAGGTGCATGTCATTAAGAATGCCCACTTCGGCGTGGTGAAGCAGAAAAATCTCCAGAATACCGACCTCAATGGTGGTGAGTTGGGTGCTGATAACCCAACCTTCCACGCATCTATCGGCTGGGACTGGATTACCAATACCCCAGGTCGTGAAATCGGTATCTGGAATGATGTCTATCTCACCCACGATAACGGTGTGAGCGTTTCCGATCCGCTGGTAACATCTACTTTGAATCTGCCGGATACATTGGCAACCATGACTCCATCTGTCTTCCTGAAGAATGCAGATGCCGTGGCTAAGACCGTGAAGCTTTCCGGTTTTATCGGTAAGATCCAGTTCGAGCAGGAGGTTAGCCTGCAGCCAAACGAGAAGCGTGAGGTGGCTTTCGCTCCAGCTGATTATCCTCAGCTCAAGAACCAGCGCATGAATCTCTGGTGGCCTAACGGCTACGGTTCACCTTATTTGTATGATGCCGGTTTCAAGGTTTCAGACAAGGCTTCAGGCGAGGTAATCTCTGAGGTCAACTATAAGGCGGGTATCCGCCAGATGAGCTATGCCGACCTGGATACCCAGACCAAGATCTACATCAATGGCAAGCGATTGAATCCATTGGGTGGTAACTGGGGATTCTCTGAGACCAACCTCAACTACCGTGGACGTGAATACGATACTGCCGTTCGCTACCATAAGGAGATGAACTACAATATGATTCGCGACTGGGTAGGTCAGATTGGTGATGAGGAACTGTATGAGGCATGCGATAAGTATGGTATCATGATCTGGCAGGACTTCTGGCTGGCTAACCCATGGGACGGACCGGATCCTGATGACGACAAGATGTTCCTCGAGAACTCTGCCGATTACATCTCCCGCATCCGCAGCCATGCTTGTATCGGTATCTATTGCGGTAGAAACGAGGGCTTCCCTCCTGCATCCATCGACAAGGTGCTGAGAGAGCAGGTCAAGGATTTCCATCCACAGTTGGGTTATATTCCTAGCTCTGCCGACCTGGGTGTGAGCGGTCATGGTCCTTACCAGATGAAGTCACCATCTTTCTACTTCGCTAATCAGAGCCATAAGCTGCATTCAGAGCGTGGTATGCCGAATGTGCCTACCTTCGAGTCTCTGAGCAGAATGATGGAGCCGGAGCATCTGTGGCCACAGAGCGATGCTTGGGGGCAGCATGATTATACATTGAAGGGCGCCCAGGGTGGTGAATCTTTCAACAACATCATGGAGAAGCGATATGGCAAGCCTCAGAGTGCTGAGCAGTTTACCAAGTTGGCACAGTGGCTCAACTATGATGGCTACCGTGCGATGTACGAGTCTTCTCAGCAGGACCGTCTTGGTTTGCTCATCTGGATGAGTCATGCCTGCTGGCCAAGCATGGTATGGTGTACCTACGATTATTACTTCGAGCCAACTGCAGCATACTTTGGTGTGAAGAAGGCTTGCGAACCATTGCATATCCAGTACAACCCGGTGAAGAAGGTTGCCGAGGTGGTCAACTTTGCCGGTGGTGCCAAGAATGGCTTGGTTGCCAAGGCTCAGGTCTTTGATATGTACGGAAAGTTGATCAAGGAGGAGAGCAAGGAAGTGAATGTGGCAGAAGACCAGACCCTCGATGCCGTTAGCGTAAGTAATCCGGATGAGGAGGTTTACTACATCAAGTTGACTCTGGAGCAGAACAACCAGGTGGTTTCTGACAACTTCTATGTGATGGGTAAGGAAGAGGACAATCTCCAGGCTCTCTCTAAGTTGCCAAAGGCAGAGGTTGCTGTCAGCGGCAAGCGTTTCGTTCAGCAGGGCGAAGAGTGGGTTGGCGAGGTAGAGATCCGCAATACCGGCAATGTACCTGCCCTCTTGGTTCGTCTGAACCTGAAGGGTGGTGATGGTGAGCAGATTCTCCCAGTTATCTACAGCGATAACTATTTCAGTCTGATGCCGAACGAGTGCAAGACTATCAAGGTATCTTATCGTGATGAGGATGGCAGAGGTCAGGCTCCATACGTAGAGATTACAGGTTTCAATAAGTAAAACTGAACGTAAAATAAAAAAGCGCATCAGCGAGATTAACTTGCTGATGCGCTTTTTTATTTACTTGAGGAATCCCTGCTGCTTGAGGGCATCGAGGAATCCGATGCTCATGGCTTCGCAATCCTTCTTGGTATATCGGATATCGGTGAAAACCTGGGCTAAGGTTTCTACGTTGTTGATGCGTACAAACTCCTGGTTCTCTTCCAGTGCTTCCTTCTCGGCATAGAAGTCATCAATTTTTTCTGGGGTATAATCCTCGAAATGCTCGTTGTGTATGATGCTTCTCAATGGCAGACGGTCGCTCAGGGCAGGCTGCTCATCCGGCCATCCGATGGTAAGGGTAGCCACAGGCATTACCAGTTTCGGCAACTTCAGGGTGTCGATGATCATCTTCGGCATATACACCGTGGTGCCCAGGAAGCAGGTTCCCAGACCCGCCTCTTCTGCCAGATTGGTAAAAGTCTGCGTGAAGAGCAGGGCATCGGTAGCCGCATTCATGAACGAGAGGATGTTGTCGTATCCCGGGGTTCCCTTGCGGTTTTCTGCCCAAAGGGTGGTGCGGCGGTAGTCGGCGCAGATGGTGAGTACCACAGGAGCGCCTGTCACCATCGGCTGGTTGAAGTGGGCAGGTGCCAAAGCCTTCTTTCCCTCTTCGCTGCGGGTTACCACTACGCTGTAGAGCTGCAGGTTTCCCATGGTAGGAGTACGCATCGCCTCTTCCAACAACTGGTTCAAAAGTTCATCTGTTACCTCTCTGTCGGCATATTTGCGAATCGAGGTTCTTTTCTTGATTGATTCCATATCTTGTTTCTTTTTTATATTTCTCTTATCTTATGCAAAGATAATGAAAGTTTCCCAAAAAGGACACGGTTCTTTTACATTTTTTGCTTCATAATGAGCTTTTCGTGCGTTTTTTGATGAAATATCTGCTCAAACGTTTCATATTTTAGAAATATTGTTTTAATTTTGCAGCTAATTATTAAACGTTTAATATGGAATATACTGAAAATATGACTTTCGAAGAGGCGAGCCACGCCTTGATGAAAGATTTGAAGACCCGATTGGCTGACCTGCACGAGCATTTCGATGCGCAGAATGTCGATTGGAATAAGCTCCATCTGCCATTGGCGAAACTCGTTTCCGAAGAAACGCAGAAATCGCTCGTTAGTCCGGAAGTGGTAGAGGTACGACCTAAGGAATTGGAGTGCGATGTGGTAAGATACCAGAACAATAAGGAGAAATGGGTGGCTTTGGTCGGATTGCTCAATGGGCATCCCTACGAGATATTCACCGGTTTGCAGGATGAGGATGAAGGCATCATGCTCCCCAAGTCTGTTACCAAGGGCAAGATTATCAAGACGGTGCTCCCGGAAGGACAGAAGCGATATGATTTCCAGTTTGTCAACAAGCGTGGCTACAAGATTACCGTCGAAGGATTGAGCGAGAAGTTCAATCCCGAGTATTGGAACTATGCCAAGCTCATATCCGGTGTTCTGCGCTATCGTATGCCGGTTGCCCACGTCATCAAGCTGGTCAATCAGCTGCAGCTCACCTCAGAAACCCTCAACACCTGGCGGGTGGGCGTGGAAAGAGCCTTGAAGAAGTACCTCTATGAAGAAAATGGAATAGATAACTTGGAAAACGGAATAGATTATAAGGAGACTGAAGATGAAATTGATGAGCAGTAAGATATACCTCAGGAATGTGCGTTTCCACGCTTTCCATGGCGTATTGCCGCAGGAGGGAATCGTTGGCAACGATTATCTTGTCAACCTGGTGCTGGATTATGACTTCTCTTCTGCCATGAAGACCGATGATCTTCAGGGAACCCTCAACTATGCCGAGGTCTATCAGAAGGTAAGAGAAGAAATGGCGGTGCCCAGCAAGCTCCTGGAGCATGTGGTAGGCAGAATCGCCTATAGGCTCTTTTCCGATTTCCCGGAAATCCAGAAACTCCAACTCTCTATCACCAAGGTGAATCCACCGATGGGTGCCGATAGCGACGGCGCAGGGGTAGAGGTTGTATTAACAAATGATAAAACTTATAGTTAGAATTAGGTTTTCTGATAATAAAGTAGTAATTTTGCAAAATCATCAGAAAGTATGTGTAAGAAAGTAACACTGATATGGGCTTTGATGTGCATGTTTGTAATGACATCGTTAGCTGCCAATAAGCGATTTACGCTGGTCATCGACCCCGGTCATGGTGGTCATGATGCCGGAGCACTCGGAGCCATATCCAAGGAAAAGAATATCAATCTTGCCGTTGCCTTGCGCTTCGGTAAGTATGTGGAGCAGAATCTCCCGGAGGTAAGAGTCATCTATACCCGCACGAAGGATGTCTTCATCCCGCTCAATGAGCGTGCGAATATCGCCAACCGTGCCAATGCCGATCTCTTTATCTCCGTGCATACCAATGCCTTGCCGGCAGGAAAGGTGGCTCGTGGCTTCGAGACCTATACCCTCGGTATGCACCGTGCCAAGGATAATCTCGATGTGGCGATGCGAGAAAACTCCGTCATCTCGATGGAGAAGGACTATCAGCAGAGATATCAGGGCTTCGATCCCCGATCTTCTGAGAGCTATATCATCTTCGAGTTCATCCAGGGCAAGAACATGGAGCGCAGCGTAGAGCTGGCACGAATGATTCAGCGAGGTGTCTGCGATGGTGCCAACCGTCCCGACAAGGGCGTGCATCAGGCAGGATTCCTGGTCTTGAGAGAGACTTCCATGCCGGGCTGCCTCATTGAGTTGGGATTCATCACCACTCCTGATGAAGAGCGCCTGCTCAACAATGACAGCAGAGTGGATGATATCGCCCGTGGCATTTACGAGGCTTTCGCTAAATACAAGAATAAGTACGATAAATCGGTTTCCGTTCCTTATCGTGCCAAGGATTCCGAAGACGTGAATCTACCGAAGATTGTTCCTGATCAGGAACCTGCGCCTAAGACTCGTGTCGTAACGAGGGGAAAGCAGCCGAAGCGTGAAGAGGCAACGCCTGAACAGCCAAAGCGGGAGGTGAAGAAGCAGGAGCCGAAGAAGGATGTGAAGAAGGCTGAGGTAGCTGATGCGCCGGTCTTCAAGCTTCAGATTTTCGTAGGTAGTAGAAACCTTCGCAAGGGCGATGCTCATTTTAAGGGCGAAACCGATTACGATAGTTTCCAGGAAGGCAATCTGGTGAAATACACCCTGGGTGCATCCACCAATTACAACGAAATCTATCGCCTGCGCAAGGAAAAGCTGGAGAAGTTCCCGGAGGCTTTCATCATCGCCTTCAAGAACGGACAGAAATATGACGTGAACCAGGCCATCCGGGAGTTCAAGCAGAACCGCAGCCGGTAGTTCCTCCACTTCCCGGGCAACCGGTAGTGCCCTTTTCGGGCAGCCTGTGATTCGCTCTATATAAATAGGTATAATAAAAAGAACAAAAATAGATAAATATGAAACTGACAAAGGAAATTAGGATAGCGTTGGTCGCTATTGTAGGTATCTTGGTGATGTATTTCGGAATCAACTTTCTGAAAGGCATCAACTTGTTCTCTACCAATAACACCTACTATATGACGTTTGATGACATCCAGGGGATGGGTGCTTCTACCCCTATCTATGCCGATGGCTACAAGGTGGGTACCGTGGATCAGCTGGATTTCGACTATTCTGGAAAGGGTCCCATCAAGGTCAAGGTGGATATCAATAAGGATCTGAGAATCCCTGCGGGTAGTACCGCAGAGATTTCTAAGGATATCATGGGCAATCTCCAGGTTAGTCTCCTGCTTGCCAACAATCCTCGTGAGCGTATCGAACCGGGCGGCATCATTCCTGGTACGGTGAATTCCGGTATGATGGGCAAGGCTGCCGAAATGATTCCGGTTGTTGAGAAGATGCTGCCTAAGCTGGATTCCATCCTCACCAGTGTGAATGCACTCCTGGCTGATCCTGCCCTGGCTGCTTCCCTCCACAATGTGGAGACCATCACCAGCAACCTCACCGTTTCTACCCGTGAGCTGAATACCCTGATGGCTGGATTGAACAAGCAGGTTCCGGGTATGATGAAGAAGGCGAATGGCGTTCTCGACAATACCAACCGACTCACCTCTAATCTGGCGAGTCTCGATGTGCAGGGCACACTCGACCGTGTGAATGCCACCCTCGATGGTGCGCAGAAGTTCACCGAGCAGTTGAACAGCGGAAAGGGTAGCCTCGGTCTCCTCATGAACGATACCCGTCTCTATGAGAATCTGAACTCAACCATGTCGCATGCCGACTCTCTGGTCATCGATCTCAAGGCGCATCCAAAGCGCTATGTTCACTTCTCAATTTTTGGCAAGAAAGACAAGTAGAGCCTCAAAAATACCGCTTTAAGGGCTTCTTTGAGGAAAAAGACAAAATAAATTTTGTCTAAATAACAAAGGCAATGTTTCACGCCCCGGAATAGCTACAGAACTTGTTGTTTTTTAGCTATTTCGGGGTGTTTCAAAATTGTTTCACTGCCCCTAAAACGCGATTGTGGATAACTTTCTTAGTTGTTTGATTATGAGGTAGTTATCTAGGTAGTCTTAAAATATTATAAATAGCCCGATTTGCTACTTTGGGCTTTTTTTTGTAATTTTGCAGTCGATTTGCATCAGATGGTGCAATCTGATGTAGTGTTAAGGTAAAAAATCAATTAAAATAAGTAGTAAATAGTGTCAATGTTAGCAAGTCCAAAAGCGCTTTGGGACAATAGTCTTTTGCTTATAAAAGATAATGTGTCAGAGCAGCAATATAATACATGGTTTCGACCAATAGTCTTTGAGTCGTACAAGCCTTCGACCAAGACTTTGTTGGTTCAAGTTCCAAGTCCATTCGTATATGAGTACTTGGAACAGAACTATGTTGGCTTGTTGAGTAAGGTCCTTCATCGCAATTTCGGCGATGGCATCCGTCTCACTTATCGTGTGGTAACGGATAAGGAACACAGGTTGACCCAGGATGTGGAAGCTGATCCGGCTGATATTGATGAGGCTGAGCGCAAGAGATTGGCACAGCAGCCACAGACACAGGCTAGCCCGGCAGAACCACAGCAGCCTGAAGACATTGACACCCAACTTGATCCGAAACTCACCTTCAATAATTATATGGAGGGTGACAGCAACAAGCTGCCACGTTCGGTGGGATTGTCTATCGCTGAGCATCCGAATACCACGCAGTTCAACCCGATGTTCATCTATGGTCCTTCTGGTAGCGGAAAGACTCACCTGGTGAATGCCATCGGTCTGAAAACCAAGCAGATGTATCCGCAGAAGCGAGTGCTCTATGTCAGTGCACGCCTCTTCCAGACACAATATACCGATGCGGTGCTGCATAATGCGAGCAATGATTTCATCAATTTCTACCAGTCTATCGATGTGCTCATCGTGGATGATGTGCAGGATTGGGCAGGCAAGGCGAAGACCTTGAATACCTTCTTCCACATCTTCAATCACCTCTTCCGCAACGGAAAGCGTATCATTCTGGCGAGCGATCGACCTCCGGTAGAACTCAAGGATATGCCAGACCGACTCATCACCCGTTTCTCTTGTGGACTGGTGGCGGAGTTGGAGAAGCCGAATGTGGAACTCTGCGTCGATATCGTGAGCAACAAGGTGCGCAAGGATGGACTGAAGATTCCGAAGGATGTGGTTTCCTTTATCGCACAGACCTGCAACGGCAGTGTGCGTGATCTCCAGGGTGCCATCAATGGTTTGCTGGCTTACAGTATCGTATATAACAGCAGCATCGATATCCGACTGGCTGAGCGTGTCATCAAGCGTGCCGTCAAGGTTGAGGAGAGCAACAAGGTGCTCACCCTCGATGAAATCGTGGAGGCGGTCTGCAATCATTACAAGGTAACGGTGGCTGCAGTCAACAGCAAGAGCCGCAAGCGTGAGTACGTGGAGGCGCGTCAGGTGGCGATGTTCATGGCTCAGAAACTCATCAAGATGCCTGCTTCCAGAGTGGGCAAACTCATTGGTAATCGCGATCATAGCACGGTTATCCACAGTTGCGCCAAGGTAGAGGAGCGACTGAAGATTGATGCCGAGTTCTTCGATGAACTCTCTAGCATCGAGAATGGATTGAGAGTGAAGAGATAATTAACATAGATAAGCACGGAACCTTGGTATAGTGGTTCTCGTTTATATAAATGAAACAAAAGGAAGTCGGATAAGTTTGTATTTGTCTTGGCTTCCTTTTTCCGTTTTTCTTTCCTTCGAACTTTATGATTACCTTGTACATAAAGTATTTTGAGCCTTTTTTCGAAAGATTTTTGGGAAAAAGCGATTTTGTATCATTCTTTTTTATTATATTTGCAGTCGAAATAGATTTGAGCCTAAACTAAACTCAGATATAGTTATGGAACAGAACTTAAAAGTTATATTATATGCCGTAGGTGCGATGATTCTTGCACCTCATACCCTCCATGCCCAGTCAGAAAATATCAAAGGTCTGGATTCATTGCGCTTATACGGTTCGGTGAGCGTGGTGGAGCCTGAACTGCTGAAGAAGGGCGTACTCAATAATGCCCTTGATGCCTTGAATGGACAGACGGCTGGTGTAAACGTTACTACCAATGGTCTCGACCGTATTGCCATGCTCAACTCTGTGCGGGTTCGTGGTACCACTTCCATCATGGGCGGCAACGACCCATTGGTCATCATCGATGGTGTAACCTCGGATGTAGCAACGCTTGCTACGATCTATCCTGCTGATATCGAAAGCTTTACCGTGTTGAAGAATGCCAGTGAGACCGCTCTTTATGGTTCTCGTGGTGCTTCGGGCGTTATCCAGGTGAAGACCAAGAAGGGAACGGGTAAGGGATTTCAGATTTCTTACGAGGGCAACTATGGCATCGAGGCGATGTTCAAGAGTATGGAGATGCTGAATGCCGCTGAATACATAGCTGCTGCACAGAAGTTTGGGCTGGAATATAATAATAAGGGATTTGATACCAATTTCTCCAAAGCCATTACCCGAACCGGAAATGTGCAGAACCATTATCTCGCCTTCAGCGGTGGTACTCCGCAGAGCAACTATCGGGCTTCCTTCGGCTATATCGACCATAACACCATCATCCGGAGCAAGGGCTATCGCAACCTGGTGGCTAAGATTGATGTTACCCAGAAGGCGTTTGGTGATAGACTGACGGGTGATTTCGGCGTATTCGGTTCATCCTATAAAAACAATGATATCTTCGACAGTCAGATGCTTTTCTATTCTGCCGATGCCATGAATCCTACCTATCCTTTTGATAGGCTGAATGGCAGTTGGGTGAAGAATGGAGCTGCTTCGCAGGTGAATCCTCCCGGTGCCCTGCTCGAAGAGCGCAGGGATACGAAGAACATGAACTTCAATGCCCATCTGAAACTGAATTATGATATTTTGAGCAACCTGAGCATTTCTGCCTTCGGGGCATACAGTTATACTTCCAACGAGAATAACCAGTTCTGTCCTACCTGGGTGTGGGCGCAGGGCAATCTCTATCGTGGGGAGTTCAAGAGCGAGGAATGGCTTGCCAATGTTTCCTTGAACTATCAGCGGGTGTGGGGCATTCACAGCCTTAAGGCGATGGCAGGTGCTGAGTATCAGAAGGATATCCGTACGGGATTCTGGACTTCTGCCAAGGGATTCTCAAACAATAGTATGTATTACCACAATATCGGTGCTGCCGCTTCCCGTCCTTTCGGCGGTACAGACAGCAACTATGAAGACCAGGCGCTGGCTTCCGTGATGGGCAACATCGACTATACCTTATATAATAAGTACAGTCTTTCGGTTTCCATGCGTGGCGACGGTTCTTCTTTGGTGGGCGACGACCATACCTGGGGTTTCTTCCCATCCGTTTCCTTATCCTGGGATATGAAGCAGGAAGAATGGCTTCGCCAGCTCAAGGCGATTACGATGCTCAAGTTGCGTACGGGTTATGGACGTTCGGGTAATCTGGGCGGCATCTCTGCCTATACCACCATGAACACTGTGAGACAGAACGGCATCGTTTCGGTGAACAGTTCGCCTGTGGTAACGATGGGTATGATTCGCAACAACAATCCCGACCTGAAGTGGGAGACGCGTGCCACCTGGAACTTGGGTGCCGACCTGGGGTTATGGAACAACCGTCTCGTGCTGACGGCGGAGTATTACTATTCCAAGACCACCGATATGCTCTATGCCTACGATGTGCCGGTGCCACCTTTCGCCTACGATAAGCTCTTGGCAAACATCGGTTCGATGAGCAACCAGGGATTGGAGGTGGGCTTCTCCATCACGCCTATACAGAAGAAGGATATGGAGTTGAACATCAATATGAATCTGGCTTGGCAGAAGAACAAGCTCCTCTCGCTCAGTGGCGAATATGATGGCATGCAGATGTCGGCGGCGGATATCACGGCGATGGGTGCCTTATCGGGTGCCGGTCAGCATGGCGGCTATAACAATGTGGTCTATCAGATAGTGGGACAGCCGCTGGGTGTCTTCTATCTACCTCATTGCAAGGGACTTGTAGAAGATGGCAACGGGCATTATCGCTATGATATAGAAGATTTAGATAAGAACGGAACCGTGGATTTGAGCGATGGCGGTGACAGATATATCGCCGGACAGGCAACGCCAAAGGTGACGCTTGGCTCAAACATCAGTTTCCGTTATCGCGACTGGTATCTCTCCTTGCAGATGAATGGTGCTTTTGGACATAAGATTTTCAACGGAACGGGGCTGGCATATACCAACATGTCGAGTTTCCCGGATTACAACGTGTTGAAGGGTGCCCCGGAGAAGAACATCGTTGACCAGAATGTATCCGATTATTGGCTGGAGAAAGGCGATTATCTTAACTTCGAGTATCTCACCCTGGGTTATGATATTCCTATCCGCAAGGGCGTGGTGCAGTCGCTCAGGGTGTCGGCAAGCGTGAACAATCTTTTCACTATCAGCAGTTATAGCGGACTGACGCCGATGATCAACAGTTATGTGGTGAACAGTACGATGGGTATCGACGACAAGCGCACCTATCCGCTTTACCGCACCTTCTCGTTGGGTTTGAGTGTTCAATTCTAAATGCAGAACTTTAAATGCGGAACTTTAAATGCAGAATTCTAAATGCAGAACATTAAATTCAGAATTTTAAATGCAGAAATATATGAAACGATATAGAATATACTTTTTCCTGATAGCAGCCTTGACAATGACATCGCTGACGATGACATCCTGTCTGGATGAGCATCCGAAGGACCAGCTCGAGGAGGAAGCCATTTATGGCTCTGCCTTGGATATTTATACCAACGCCGTGGCTTCACTCTATAATTATATCGGCGGCACCAACGAGAGTGAGGGTATTCAGGGTACCTGCCGTGGCATCTACGACTACAACACGCTGACTACCGACGAGGCGATGATTCCGATTCGTGGAGGCGACTGGTATGACGGCGGGTTGTGGAATGCCATGTACCGGCATGACTGGACGGCTGATGATGAGCCGCTTTATGATACCTGGAAGTATCTCTATAAGGTGATAGTTCTGGCAAACAAGTCGCTCGACATCATTGAAGCCAAGTCGTCTCTGCTCACAGCAAACCAGAAAGACCAGTTTCAGGCAGAGGTTCGTGCCTTAAGGGCATTGATGTATTACGAGGCGATGGATATGTTTGGCAGGATTCCGGTGATTCTGTCTTCGGGAGAAGCTGCCCTTTATGCGAATGCTGGGGGAGTTGATGCCACTCTTCCTTCTGTCACAGGAGCAGCTCTTCCTTCTCAAAGCGAGCGGAGCGAGGTGTTCCACTTCGTTTTCAGCGAGTTGCAGCAGGTGCTGCCTTATCTTCCCGATGAGCATAGCAACAAGGAGGGCAATTACTATGGCCGCATCACGCAGCCTGTGGTTAACTTTCTGCTGGCAAAATTGGCGCTGAATGCCGAGATCTACATGTTTGATGACTGGACCAAGGGGTATGCGAAGCGACCTAAGGGTAAGGATATCTATTTTATGGTGCAGACTGCCGATGGAGCTTCTCTGCTCAATGGCGGCAAGGCGAGTGCGAACCGCAGCAAGAAGTTGAATGCCTGGGAAACCTGCATTTACTATTGCGATAAACTTGCCGGGGAGGGGTATGACCTGGAGGCAGATGATGCCTTCAATTTCTCTACGCACAATGAGACATCGAAGGAGAACATCTTTACCATTCCAATGGATAAGAACATCTATACCAATCAGTTTCATTATCTTTTCCGCTCTTACCATTATACGCATGGTGGTGCCTTGGGATGGGGTAGTGAGAATGGTACCTGTGCTACGATTGCTACGATGAAGGCCAACCGTTATGGCGAAGCAGACGAGGACACCCGTTGCAAGATGAACTTTGTGGCAGGTGTAGTGAAGGTGGATGGCAAGGAACTGTTGATGGATAATGGCAAGCCTCTGGAGTATCAGCCTTTTGAGGTGGCTCAGAACCTGACTGGCAGCAAGTATATCAAGACGGCTGGAGCGAGAATGGCGAAATACGAGGTAGATAGAACTTCGTATATGGATGGCAAGCTGCAGAGCAACGACATCGTTCTTTTCCGTTATGCCGATGTGCTGCTGATGAAGGCGGAAGCCAAGGTTCGCCTGGGAGAGAATGGTGATGTGGAACTGAACAGGATCCGTGCCCGTGTAGGCATGCCGAATCGCAAGGCAACGCTTTCCAACATCCTGGAAGAGCGATTGCTGGAACTGGTATGGGAAGGTTGGCGCCGCCAGGACCTCATCCGTTTCGGCAAGTTTACCGCAGCTTATGATCTCCGCACCCCACTTCAGGGCGAGGAATCTGGCTATACCACCGTCTTCCCGATACCGCAGAAATGCATCGATTTGAATAAGAAACTGGAGCAGAATAAGGGGTATGAGAAGAAATCATAAAGAGCATAAGTAAACTCCATACACCCTTTCCGATCCAAGTTTCTTGTCTCCATACGCCCTGAACCAACGGTCACCGGCCGAAGGGAAAGGTAAAGGGCAGAAGCTCCTAGCCCAGGGCATCCGCCCTGGGTAATTATGGATGCAAGCCTGCCGCCCTGTAAGGGCAAAAGCTTTCAAATTACAGCTGATAGAACTTCGTGAAAGCCTTCACGCAGTATTCGTGATCCATCACGCTGCCGGTTTCGCGGCAACTGTGCATGGCGAGAATGGCATTACCCATGTCCACGCCCTTCAATGGAATGGAAGAGGCGAGGATATTGCCCAAAGTGCTTCCGCCTGCCACATCACTGTGGTTCACGAAACGCTGACAAGGCACACCCGCTGCCTCACAGATATTCGCGAAGATGGCAGCAGATACCGCATCACTCGCATACTTCTGTGCCGCATTGAACTTGATGACCGGACCACCGCCCAACTTAGGATGATTCGTTGGGTCAAACTTCTCGCTGTAGTTAGGATGCCAGGCATGCGCATTATCGGCTGAAATCATGAAGGCACGTTCCACTGCCTGATAATACGCCTCCTCCGTTCCGCTCTGTGCAAGAGCGATGCGCTGCAGCATATAAGAGAGGAAAGGACTTCCCGCACCCTGCTTGGTCTGCGAACCCGTCTCCTCATTGTCGAAAATCGCCAGCACCTGGGTCGTATCCTGGGCATCAGCCGCCGTCAGAGCCTCTACGCCCGCCCAGCACATCGACAGGTCATCGAGTCGTCCCGAAGAGATAAACTCATCGTGTACACCGAAGGTGCAGGCAGGAGTGGCATCAGCCAGATAGAGATCGAAGTCGAGGATATCTTCTTTCTGGATATTCAGTTCGCTGGTAATCACGTTCATCAGCAGATTACCCTTTTCCAGTTCATTGTTGATGATGCCGAGGATAGGGAGCACATCCTTCTGCTTGCTCAGCTTCACGCCATCGTTCACCTGTCGGTTGAAGTGGATAGCAAGATTACTGATCTGCAGCAGAGGTCGCTGGATATGGATCAGGAGCGTCTTCGGATGCATCGCATCCTCGCCCTTTACGATCACTCTACCCGCCAGAGTGAGTGGACGGTCGAACCAGGTTGACATAATCGGACCGCCATACACCTCGGTATTCAGTTTCACGATACCGCCCTCGCAAGTCATCTCAGCGTTAGGCTTGATGCGGAAGGTAGGGGAGTCGCAGTGAGCGCAGATCATGTGGAAGCCGGCATCCGCCAGCGCCTTCTTTCCGATTTGGAAGGCATAGATAGAAGAGTCGTTCTTGGTAACGAAGAACTTGTCACCAGCCACAACCTTGCCCAGCGGCTCCTGAGGGTTCAATCGTCTGAACCCCTTCTTCTCCAATTCCTCGGAGATATTCTTCACAGCCAGGAAGTTCACTGGCGAAGCGTCTAAAAAGGATAATAATCTTTTAATCATAGTCTATATCTTTATTTTGTTTCAATTATTTCTGCAAAGATAATGCAAAATTTTCATTTAATCTTATATTTCTACCTGTTTTTTCCATAATAGTTAAATATCTACAAGAATCCCCTATGATGTTTGGTGTTATGTTTTGAAAGCATTAATTTTGCACATCATAATTTTGGCAGATATACAGAATCATTTAAAACAAAGATAAATGGAAATAGTAATAGGAATCGTTATAGGTCTTGCCATCGGATTCTTCGTGGGCAAGCTGATGGAAGGAAAAAAGGCGGGAGAGGAGAAAATGCAGCTTATAGCGAAGGCTCAGGTGCTGCAGGCTAATATCGAACAGAGTAATCTGCATCATGCTTCTGAACTTCAATCCTTGGAAGCCCAGATGGAGAACGAACGGCTGTTTGCCGAAAAGCTCCGTGCTGAAAGCGACCAGCAGTGGGCGCAGAAACTCGAAAGCCTGAAGCAGGAGATGCATCGCATGACCATCGAACAGCAGAAGGCTGCTGCCGAACAGCTCGCTGCCAAGCAGTCGGCCCTCCAGGAAAACAACCGACTCCAGATGGATGAACTCCTGAAACCTATCAAGGAGCAGTTTGCCGATTTCAAGAAATCGGTAGAAGAGAGCAAGACCCAGAACGAGGTGAATAAGAAGGAACTGCAGAGTACCTTCGAGGCAACGATGAAACTCTTCCAGCAGGAACAGCAGCAGGCTGTAACAAGTCTGAAGGAGCAGACTTCGAAGATCGGTTCTGATGCCGCCAACCTTACCAAGGCTTTGAAGGGGGATAGCAAGATGCAGGGCGACTGGGGCGAGATGGTATTGGAAACCATCCTCGAAAACAGCGGTTTGCGAAAGGACGAGGAGTTCTTTATTCAGGAGAACACCAAGGATGAGAACGGCAAGAACTTCCGTCCCGATGTCATCGTCCGCTTCCCGGAAGGCAGGAGCGTGGTGATAGATAGCAAGGTATCTCTCACCGCCTATACCGATGCCTTGGCGGCAGAGACAGATGAGGAGCGAGATCGTTTGATGAAGTCGCATGCCCAGAGTGTGCGCAAGCACATCGATGAACTTGCCGAGAAGGATTACTCCAAACTGGTAGAAGATGCCATCGGTTTCGTCCTGATGTTCATCCCTAACGAAACGAGTTATATCGCAGCGATGAAGCAGCAGCCTGATTTGAGTCGCTATGCCTATCAGAAGAAGATTATCATCATATCTCCTAGCAATCTCCTGATGGCGTTGCAGCTGGCGTATAATCTCTGGCAGTATGACCGTCAGAACAAGAATGTAGAGAAAATCGTGAAGACGGCAGCCGATCTATATGATAAGGTAGCGACTTTCGAAGACACCTTCACGAGCATAGGTGATCTCCTCACTCGCCTCTCCGGTACCTATGATAAAGCGAAAAAGCAGCTTTATGATGGTACCGGCAATGTAATGAGAAGGGTAGAGAGCCTGAAGAATCTGGGTGTAACTCCCAAAAAGCAGATCAAGGCATTAGAGGAGTAATTTTAATAAGCGTTTTTATCCGGGCAGATAATACTCTTTGCTGTCAGGAAGATAATACGGATGTCAAGCCAGAACGACCAGTTCTCGATATACCAGATATCACGCTTGATGCGCTCCTCCATCTGCCAGAGCTCCTTCGTCTCACCACGGTAACCCGTTACCTGAGCCCAACCGGTAATACCAGGCTTCGAGAAGTGGCGAACCATATACTTATCAATCAAACTACCATAAACCTCAGTATGATACAACATGTGAGGTCTAGGACCCACGATACTCATATCGCCCTTTAATACATTGATAAATTGAGGGAACTCATCAATATTCGTTTTTCTCATGAAGTTGCCGAAAGCAAACTTTCTTGGGTCATTCTTCGTCGCCTGAGCCTTGTCTGAATCCTTGTTCACATGCATTGAGCGGAACTTTAGGCACATGAAGGTATTACCGTTCAGACCCGTTCTAGCCTGACGGAAGAAGATAGGACCCGGACTCTGAATCTTGATAATCAGCGCGATGATTGGAATGAAAGGCAAAAAACAGAGGCAGATCACACCACTCACGGCAATATCGAAGGCACGCTTGAGAATACGGTTCGAGACAGAAGACAGCGGCTCAAGATGGTTCGTGTAAACCGTCTTACCCATAAAGTTATGGGAATCCAGATGCAGCTTATATTCGCCGAACAGACGAGGCAGATAATAGAAATGCACCACGTTCTTGTCACAGAAACGCATGATCTTCACAATCTGGTCCGATTCCTGATGCGACAAGCTGCAGAAAATCTCATCCAGATCATAGGATGAACCGTTGATGGTATCATTCAGCTTGGACTCTAAAATTCTGTTAAGATCCTCCATGGTACCCAGTTTTTTCAGCTCCTGAGGCGCTCCAGCAATGTCATCATTGGCATAATAGCCTTTCACGATATAACCCGCAGAAGGGTCTTCGGTCATGGTAATGTACATTTCTCTTACGGCAGGATCGCTACCCACGAAGACCACGGTACGAATGTTTCTACCTCTCGCACGGTGATATTTCAGAAACTTGAGCTCGATGATTCTACTGATGACCAAAGCAATATAGAATGTGATGCCGAAGTAGATACCGAATGTAAATATTGCTCCACCATGACTGAAGAATTTCAGGAAGATCATGAAGCAGACGGCGGTACAAAGCACCAGGAAGAGCGTACGCTTAAGTACTTGCTGGAAACCGATTCGTCTTATATGGATGATAGTGCTATAGTTGTATTCGCCGATGGCGAGAGCAACGTTTGCTATAAAGAATGTAATCTTTGTTTTCAGGTCTAGATACTCGGGTACATGAAGGAACTCGATGTTAATAAGGCCCAATAGCAAGCAATTGAGGATGATGAAGTCAGCGAGTATCACCAACCTTCTAATCAGCACGTTACCTTTGTATATATTTTTCTTCATAAGTTGTTGTATGTAAGTTATTTTTTTCTATTCCTATTCTTAGAATGTAGATTCCTGGTAGAATCGTTCGCAAAGATAGCAATAAAAACTGAATTCACCAAACTTTTTCCCATATTTTTTTCGTGAATCCATGCCAGTCTGCATGTCCCCCGCTATAGGTGGTTGCTGCCGCCAATTGGTTTTATGAGGGGGGCTCAAAAAAGCCCCCCCCTACAGAAAACCAATTGTTAAAAAAAAAAAAACGGACCAAAAAATTTGTTTAAATCGGAGAAAAAGCGTAATTTTGCAACCTGATAAGGATGCTCTTTTAAGAACGTTTGTAAATAAGAACGAAAATTAAAAGCCTGTCGTTAGAAAATGGTAAATATGTAACGTCTTGAAAGTAAGGCAGTTATATGATATAGTAGGGAGCTAAAATTATGCCGTTTTCTGAAATTAATGTTAATAAAAATAGCAAATCAATGAGTTCGGAAAGTCTTGATGAAGCCCCTATCTGGTATGCCATGAGTGCCCCCTACCGCGAAATGAAGGTAGCGGATTATCTCAAGGCAAAAGAAGATATCAAGGTGTTCCTTCCTTTGGAACGCTGCGAGCGTATGGTGGGGCAGCACATACGCAAGCGAGTGATTTCCTATCGCCCCGTAGTCCGCAATCTCCTTTTCGTGAAGGCAACGCCAGGCAGAATGCGGGATCTCAAGCAGATTTACAATTCCATGCTTCAGTTCAAGACCCGTCCCATGGATGGACATTCTGAAGTCATCACCATCCCCGATAAGGAAATGGAGGATTTCATGGCGCTCTACGAAAACGTGGAGGATGCCAACAAGCACTTCTTCCTTCCGGGAGAAATCAAACTGCGCCCTGAAGCAAGGGTGAGGATAGAGGATGGCGTCTTTGCCGGACTCGAAGGATATTACCAGAAGGTGAAGGGATGCCATAGCGAGAAGGGAAAGGCGAAGGAATCCCATAGCGAGAAGGGAAAGGATGAGAAGTGCTTCGTGGTCAAGATTGAAGGATTCCTCTCCTGCGCCGCCTTCCTCACCGAATGTAATTACGTAAGCCTCGCCGGGAAAAATGAGAAGAAAGAGGAGGAGAAAGGAAAGAAGAAATAATAATATGATTAAAAACTGCATTATCTAGATAAAAAGAATGAAATTTAGTAAACTTGTGTTGTCAGGAGCGCTGGGTATAGCACTCCTGTCCGCTACGTCTTGCGGTACCCCGAAGAACGTAGCCTATTTTCAGGATTTGAACAATAATCCTGATACTGTCATTACCCTGCAGAACAGAGTGATAACCGTAAAGCCTACCGATAAGCTCTATATCGGAGTCAAGAGCAAGGATCCGCAGATCTCGCAGCTCTTCAATCTTACGGGCGGTACCAGCAGCGGTGCCTACAATATGTCGCAGGATGCCTATTACTATACCATAGATAGCAAGGGAGATATCGATTTCCCGGTTGTGGGAAAGATACAGGTGGCTGGTCTCACCCGCGAGGAGATTGCCGAAAAGGTGAAGAAATCGCTCGTGGATGCAAGTCTCGTCAAGGACCCTACCGTCACCGTGAGTCTCAGCAACCTTCATTATTCCATGATGGGCGAAGTGGCAAAGCCGGGTCAGTATGCCATCGAAGAGGAAAAGGTGACCATCCTCGATGCCATCAGCAAGGCGGGAGATCTCACCATCCAGGGTAAAAGAAACGATGTGATGGTGCTCCGACAGGAAAACGGACACCAGAAGATCTACAAGATCGACCTCTGCTCCGGCAGGGACATCTTCAGTTCTCCTGCCTACTATCTCCAGCAGAACGATGTGGTATATGTTACACCTAACGATACCAAGAAGAGAAGCTCTACGCTCAACGGAAATACTGTGCAATCTACGGGATTCTGGATGAGCATCTCATCTCTCATCGTTACCATCCTCACCTTCCTGAAAGTAAATTAATAAAGAAAAATGATACAGAATACTACTCAGGCTAACCAGCCAGTACAGGTGAATCCGCTGCTCAGACGCAATCAGGCTGACGACTTTATCCGCCTGCAGGATCTTTTCTATCTCTGCCTCGCCAAGTGGCGCTGGTTCATCCTTTCGCTAGCCGTAACACTCGGCATCGCCACCTATTACATTCTCACTACCCCAAACGTATATCAGCGCACCGCTTCCCTGATGATCAAGGACGACAGCAAGTCGCAGGGCATCAGCAGCGATGTTTCCTCTATGTTCGCTGATATGGGACTGGGCAATGCCAAGAGCAATGTAAACAATGAACTCATTGCTATCCAGTCGCCTGCCGTGCTCCTCGAAACCGGAAAGCGACTCAGGCTCGATGTAGATTATGCCATCGACGGTGCCTTCCACAAGGAGGCGCTCTATGGCGGCGATCTCCCCGTAACCGTAGATTTCATCGGCTTCACCGATGATCAGAGCGGCAGCTTCCAGCTCCAGCTCAAGGGCGATGGCTCTTACCTCATCAGCAAGCTCAAGGGCATTACCCGTGATAATCTTCCAGTAGATGACAGCGATGAGATTGCCGGCAGACTCGGACAGATCATCCACACCCCACTGGGAAAGATCAAGGTAGATAAGGCTCCTTCCTATTCTCAGTTTGTAAAGAATGGAGATGCTCCGGTGCTCTACGTATCCCGCAGCAATATCTATGCGATGACCGACCGCATCAAGGGTTCGCTCGCTGCCAGCCTGAGCGAGGAGAAATCCACCGTCATCGACCTTACCTATAAGGATGTGCTCCCTAAGCGTGCAGAGGATGTCATCAGCACCATCATCTCCGTTTACCGCAAGAACTGGCTCGAGGACAAGAACCAGATGACCATCTCCACCTCTCACTTCATCACCGAGCGACTGGGCGTGATAGAGCGCGAGCTGGGCGATGTGGATAAGAATATTTCAGCCTTCAAGAGCAGCAACCTGCTGCCTGATGTAGAGGCTGCCGCACAGCAGTATATGCAGAAGAGCACCGAGGTGGACAAGCAGATCATGGATCTCAACTCGCGCCTCGCCATTGCCCAGTATATCCGAAACTATCTCACCGGCAAGGTGGGCAAGAACCAGCTCCTGCCTTCCAATACAGGCATCGAGAGCCCGGGCATAGAGCAGCAGATTGCTGAATACAACAAGAGTCAGCTGGAGCGTAACAACCTGGTGGCTAACTCTAGCGAGCAGAACCCGCTGGTGGCTGACTACGACCAGAGCCTTGGCTCCATGCGCAAGAGCATCACTGCCAGTCTCGACAACTTCGTGGTAACCCTCAAGACCCAGTTGGGCACCCTGCAGGCCAACGAGGCTGCCACTACCACCCAGATTGCCAGCAACCCTAACCAGGCTAAGTACCTGCAGACCGTGGGTCGCCAGCAGAAGGTCAAGGAGTCGCTCTATCTCTTCCTCCTCCAGAAGCGCGAGGAAAACGAGCTCTCCAAGGCATTCACCGCCTACAATACCCGCATCATCACCCCTCCTACGGGCGACAACAAGCCGGTGGCACCCGTGCGCCGCAACATCATGCTCGTAGCCTTCGTGCTGGGATTCCTCATTCCTGTAGTCGTCATCTTCGTGCGTGAGAACATGAATACCACCGTGCGTGGCAGAAAGGATCTGAAGAACATGAACGTTCCGTTCCTGGGTGAGATTCCATACTCTATCAGCCGCAAGAACCGCCCAACCCTCGAGCAGCGCATCAGGTTCTGGAAGAAGCCGAAGGAGGTGCGCCAGATAGTAGTGAAGGCTGGCAAGCGCGACATCGTGAACGAGGCGTTCCGCGTATTGCGTACCAACTTCGAGTTCACCATCGGTACCCATCCCGAGCAGAATGTCATCGTGTTCACTTCTCTGAATCCGGGATCCGGTAAGAGTCACCTGGCTGCCAATATGGCGATGTCGCTCGCTATCAAGAAGAAGAAGGTGCTGCTCATCGACGGTGACCTCCGCCACGGATCTTCCTCTATGCTGATAGGCAGTCCGGGCGAGGGATTGAGCGATTACCTCAACGGCAGAATTGCCGACATCCACGACATCCTCCACAAGGGAGAGGAGAGCGGACTGGTGAAGTATTTCGATGTGATTCCTATCGGAACCATCCCTCCAAACCCTACCGAGCTCCTCTTCACCCCATTGCTGGAGCAGATGATCAAGACCATGCGCCAGGAGTATGATTATGTCTTCATCGACTGTCCTCCTATCGAGGTGGTAGCCGATACCCCAATCTACGAGCAGTTTGCCGACCGCACCATCTTCGTAGTCCGTGCCGGCCTGATGGAGCGCAACATGCTGCCAGAGATTGATGCCCTCTACAAGGAGAAGAAGTTCAAGAACATGACCATGATTCTGAACGGCACCAAGGCCCGTGGCGGCAGATATGGCAGCCACTATGGTTACGGCTATGGTTATGGCTACGGCTATGGCTATAATTATAATAAGGAAAAGAGTGGGGGGGCAAAATCTTAAATGAATGGATTATAGAATAATAAAAACAGATGTTTAAATTCTTCCAGAAAATATTCAATCAAAAAAAGCCATCAGGGAGCACATGCAGTCTCCCTGATGGCATCGATTACCATTGCCATATACTCCCTGGCGTGGATGATGGCTTCCAGGACCCTTCCAAGAGCCTGGAGCAGCTTCGCATCTACGAAGCAAGCGGAATCCGTGAAGTCTGGTTCACCCCTCACATCATGGAAGATGTTCCGAATGAGCCTGAAGAACTCCGCCGGGTCTTCGAAGATTTCAAGGAGAAGTATCTTCTGGATTTTGCCCAGAGACATCCTGGAAGTCAGGCATCAGGAGCAGAAGGAGCGAAGCCATCTTCTGCGACCGATGCACAGCCCCTTCAGCTGCATCTCGCAGCCGAGAACATGCTGGATGCCCTTTTCGAGCGCCGCCTCAAGGCTGGCAATCTCCTGCCCCTGGCAGAGAAATACCTGCTGGTGGAAACCAGCATCTTTGCCCCACCGATGAACTTCCGTGGACTGCTGGAGCGCATCAGGAACAAGGGCTATACTCCGATCCTGGCTCATCCCGAGCGTTACCTCTATATGAAGAAAGAGGATTACGAGGCACTCAAGGCGCAGGGCATCCTGTTTCAGCGCAACCTATACAGTCTCCGCGGTCAGTATGGCGAGCGGGTGCAGAAGCGGTGCCGACAGCTCCTGAAATGGCAGATGTACGATTTCGTGGGCACCGATCTCCATCGCCTAACCTCGGCAGGACTGAACACAGAAGGCTGATGCTACGGCAGTGAGAATGGTGATGATGAGATCAATGATCTTCTTGACGCTTTCTTTTTTCATGTGAATTGGAAAATTGAGATTAATAACAAGTCTGACTGAAAGCGGTGGATTGCAAATCCACCGAAACAAAAGGGGGAAAGTCTAGTGGCGGACCGTTTCGGCGGATTTGCAATCCGCCGCAAAAGAAGATGAACCAGGACTCGCAGATATCCTTTCATAGCTGTATTTTAGATATTTCCGGGCTTCAGCATGGATGCTTGCAGCCCCCTTGTAGCTATAGGAATATCCCTGACGCCATCCTGGCTTTATCTCACTCTCAAAACTTTAAAAATTTACATTGTCACCACTCTCTGATGAGTCTCCGCCGCCACCGGTTTGATTCTCATCAGTACCCGAACCTGACGGATTCTTGTCCTGGCCGGTACCTCCAGTACCTTCAGTGGTTCCGGTACCACCGGCGTTATCACCCGCAGAATCCTCGGAATCTACTCCAGGAACCTGCATCTCGCTGGCAAGGAGAGAGGAAACCTTCTTCACTTCCACATCCAGGTTGCCGGCAGCCAGCTCGCCGGTACCACGGCTTCTCAGCTTGTAGCCCTCGATGTTCTTGGCGATGCTGAATTCCTTCTCAGACTTCGCACCCACCTTGTTCTTGATACCGATGGAGAAGATGGCAAGGTCGTCGATCTTCACCGAGATACCCTGCAGGCAGAGCTCCTTGATGCAGAAAGCCATGTCGGTAATCATACCCTTGATGGCTCCCTTGGAGAAAGGAGTGTTGTGGCCTGCCATGTGAGCGGCAAGACCATCCACGCCCATCATCTGCGTAGTGATGGCATAAGCATACCACAAGCCCTTGGCATCGGGCAACTTCTCATTCTTGTTCTCTTTCAAAGTGTACAAAAGCATAAGCAATAACGTTTTAAATGAAACACGATGCAAAGATACGACATTCGGGAGCCGCAACTCACACTTCCTGATGCATCCTCACGCTTATTGCCATATTCTGTCATCTTCTCACTTTTTCCGGTTTCCCGGATTCTAGGGCTCGCCCAGGAAGTCGAAGATGATGGCCACCTGACGGGGAAAGAATCCCTTGTCCGATTTCCGGTAACCCACCTCCAGAAGCTTCCGGTAGAGTGGGGTACACTTCTGGATCCATCTTCTCAGATGGGCGTTGGCTACTTCCGGAGATGAGTCCGGAAAATACAGCAGGGCTATCTCCTGCTTGGTATAATATCTGATTTCTGGTTCGTTCTGCATTCTATATGATGAGTTGAAGGGTTAGAGATGATAAGTATCTTGGTTTTCGGAAAAAACAAGATACTTACCGCAAAAAGTAAGTCACTTATGGGGCGTAAGCCGGTCAGTTCCGGTCGTCCTCCCATTCCGATGGCGATACGATGGCATCTGTGTTCATCTCGCCCACCTCCTTCTCTATCACGAACCAGCCCATGCCTTTCGATCTGCGCTTTCTCTCGAAACCCAGACGCAGCAGGGTACTTGCCAGGTTCTGCTGGTAGATATACCGGCTCAGGGCAGGACAGCCGCCAATGCGCTCCAGAATCTCCGAAGAATAGCGGAACTTGATGTATCTGGCTTCCACGTCCTTGCCAGGCACACGGTAGTAGCGCAGAATCTGGTCCTCCATATAGTTGGAGATCATGAACATCTTGTTGTGCTCGCGCATCACCTCGATATCCTCGGTGGTGAGCCAGAATACCCAGCCATCCTCGTGCTTGCGCTGGCGCTCCATCACCTCCTTGCCCAGCGCCACAGCCTGGGCATATACGTGCTGGTAGTCGATGGGATGGTCTATCGGACTGTCGATCGACTCGATGAGCCAGGGTGAGTAACGGCGGTTCTCTTCTTCGCTGATAATCTGCACGCTGTTGCTCGTGCCGCACATGGCAGCACGGTGGGGCAGTTCCGTACGGTACTTGTCGTAAGGGCGGCGGATGGAGAAGAAGAGCTTCGTTACGCAGCTCTTGAAGGCACTCAGGTTCTTGCCGAAAGCCGTCTCAAACTCGTCGAGACACATCAGCGCCTTGCTCGCCATCGCCTCCATGAAGTCCTTGTCGGTATAGCTTGCCGTAGATTCATTGATGAAGTAATCGTGCAGTATCTTAGGCAGCAGCTTGTCGAAGAAGGTGGTCTTGAAGAGACCGCCCTTGCCCACGAAGATAAGGATGGTCTGACCTACCACGGTATCCGTTACCCAGGTCACCACCATGGCTACAAACCATTTCTTGAAGAAGTATCTGAAGTCTTCCTGGGTATGGTGGGCACTGTCCGTATCTGCAATGTGAATGCGGTCGGCAAGCATCTGAATGTAGTCTGTCTTCCCGTCCCATGCCGGGAGAGCTGTGAGATAATCGAGCAGAGGATTGTACTTCTCGCTGAAGTCGCTGTTGATGAGGGAGTGGAGTCTGGGCTGCTGCGTCTGCAGACCATCCTCTTCCATCTCTATCCAGAGAGAGTTCTCTATGTTGTCGTCCATGCGGGTCCAGTGGTGAAACTTGCCCTTGATCACATCGCGGCTGCATACCTCGTAGTAGCCCGTCACCTCGTTGCGGTGGAACTCGTAGCGCATGCTGAGCCACTGCTTCAGCATCTTCATGGATGGCTTCTTGCCGTATGATTCGCCCTTGCGCATAAACTGCCAGGTGCCTCGCTGTTCCTGGTGCTTGTAGGCCTGGTTCATCACACTCACCGTCTTGGGATACTGTGCGCTGAAGTGTTGGTCGGCATAGTCGGTAGCCTCCTTCTGGTCGATGTCGTACTTCAGGCAGGTGAGTCCGAAGTTATACACATAGTCGTTGTGGCGGCTAGGCTCGAACGCTTTTCCCCACGTTTCCATCAGCTTCTCTATCGCTGGGGCAGCTTCGTCGATGGTAGGGATGTGCTTGGCTAGGCTCACCATCTTCTGTGATGGTTTTCTGCGTCGGCTGCTGCGTCGCTCATACTTCTCAGCCATCGACTTCTTCAAGTAGAGTCTCTTGATGTCCTTGGTGTCCAGTTCGAAAGGCTTCGAGTTCCAGCAGAAGTAGGCGGTAGGGTCGTGGGCAAGGCCGCACATGCGGGTGATGTCGCAGCACTTCTCATCGGCAGGCACGCCCAGCAGGATGGAGAAGTAATCCATCGCCTTGCGTACCACCACGTCGAAGAGTTCCACCGCCGTAACCTCCGGGTCATCAAACGGCTTGTAGCGGGCGAGGATTCTGAGTCCGTGACCGCTTGCCGTTACGTATCTCGCCATCACGTATGGGTCCTTGTCGGCCTTTGCGATTACCTCCTGCATCTTCTCCTCGGGAATCTTGTCGATATCCACGGCAAGCCAGTAGGTAGGTTTCAGGATGTTGGCCACCTGTTTACCCTGTCCGTCCATGAGCGCCGAGGCAGTGATGCCCGGCATCATGAGCTTGGTGTTGTCGGCGAGCGCCTTGCTGATAGGCACCTGCTTGCGGTAGAGTTCGGTGTGATTCTTGGTCATTTCATCGAACTTGATGATTCTTACTAGCTCGTCCTTGTTGATAAGCTGATGACCTTCGCTTGAAGCGATGGTCCAGAAGAAAGAGGGCAGAACCTCTTCTACTTCCTCGCTGATTGAATAGTTTTCATTCATGATCTTTTAATGTTTAAGAAATTTAATCTATTTGCTTCTTATTTGCTTTCAGAGTCTTTTAGTCTCTAAGTCGTTTGATTGATTTTTAGACCAGACTGTTTATCGTTTACGGGGGCAAAGGTAGATATAAGATTTGAAGATATTTTTTCAGTACGTCAAAAATGGCGCATATTTACAAATTTTAAATTTTAAACAAGGAAAATGTTGTTTACGGACAAAGTAAATGAGATTGTTCAGGGAATCAAGGATTTCCAGGGCAAGTCTGAGGGAAAAAATGCTTCCTCATGAGTGTGTAGGTATTTTCATCGAGAAGTTCCACAAGTTTGTAACCAAGGAGTATCACGATGATGAGTTCGAGAATACGCTTACAGAAGAGGAGAAGCATTGGCCCAAGCGCAAGGAGGAGATTACCGAGCGCTTTGCGATTCCGGTACATCTGCTGAAGAGTTACAAGAATCACGATGTGCATCTGGATGTTGACACATTCTTTCAGGTAAAGAAGTGGGTGAAGTCGTATCTTCCTCATTATTTTGCGGGATCAGAGTACAAGAAGCTCTCTGAGTCAGATCAGGCTGCTTTGCTGGCAGAGGCAGAGAAGGAGTTGAATCTCATTCTGAACCGCCTGTTGGATTAACGGAGATTCATCCCGCAGATTTGGATGGATGTAGGGTAAGTGGAATGTACCCTATATATCCGGAAAACCAGTATTTTCAAGTGTTAAAAACGCAAAGTAACTATCTGTAATTCCTTTCTTTACATCTTTTACACGTGCTGACCATACAAAGTTACAGGTAAATAGGGTACACGCAGATAATAAGTTCCGATGAAGAAGGTGAAATCTGTGGGACAAGATACTCCTCTTGATGTGTTAAAAACCGGAAATATCTTGGCTATTTCAGATATTTCCCTTATATTTGCACCATGTAAGGTACTAAATATTAGAATTATGAGAACGTTCAATTATAATGAAATACAAAATACTCCGATTTGGAACGAAGTAAAGAATTGGAGTGATGATCGGAAAAATGCCCTTATAACATTGCTGTATTCAACGATGAAAGGTATTAATCCATATGAAGTTCCAGAAGACAAAGTACAGGCTTTCGTAAATGATATGCCTCATGAAGTCTTAGAAATGGCTTCAGAGTACGCCATTAAGGAAAGTCGTTCGGGAAGAGGTCTTTCTCATTCTCAGGCAATGGAAAAGATTAAGGAGCAAAGAGGATGGAAATAATTTGGTCTGATATGGCTCTCCATCAACTTGATGGAATTTTGGACTATGTAGAAGAACATTTTGGGGCTTCTGTATCTTGTAAAACCTTAGATGACATAAATTCTAAGGTAGGGCGTTTATTGCTGTTTCCTGAATCTGGAACTCCAGACTATAGCTATTCTTCAAAACTCTTAAACGACAAGGTTTTAATTCGACATTTGAACATAGGACCAAATGTTGTTTATTATAACATAGATGGAGAAATCATTAATATTATGGTGATAGCTCATTACAGGCAGTCAACTGTTACTGTTGCAAAAATGATTAATCGCTTCATCGAGCATCATACGAAATAAAGTCATCTGTCAGATGTTAAACTCTCACAAATCGCCTTTCCACCCCTGGCGGTCCCATCCCGCATAACCTGGCGAGACCTTTGATGGTCCGCCAACCTTATAGCGTAGCGGTTCGAGCACCGAGTAGGGCGGTTTTCCTCTTCTTCCCTGAGGGGAGAAGACCGAGATGAGAGGTGGAGCCTTCTTTAATGGTAAAGAAGGACGGGATGATTTTAGAACAAATCTCTTTGCAGGAGAGACGGAGAGGTAGAAAAAACTCTTATAATATTAATTTCAAAACAAGTTTTACTCAATCAATATCCAGGTAAGAATACCCTAAAAGCGATTCTTATCTGGCAGGGACTCTATGTCCTTAATTTCCGATACGAACCAATTATATTGTTGGAAATAACAAAAAATATATATAACGAGAAGTAGCTTAGTAGTGTGGGCGCTACATAATCACCCACAACGCATCCTGCAGTTCTCTTTCGGAAACTGACCCACCGAAAGAGGCTCAGGATGCAATTTTTAAAGAACTTAAAACTATGCGTGATTTTAATCAGTATATCACGTTCCTATCATGTGACTATGTTCGCCATTTTGAAGATAGTACGGATGTGGAGGTAATGAAAACATCCTTACAAATAGATGGTTACATTACATAAATAGCAATGGAAGTTATGGAAGAAGATAAGAAAAGAGTAGAATTACTCTTGAAGAAGTTTAAACCAAGAATCTTGCGGCTTGCAGTTAATTTTGTTAGTTTTGATTCAAGTGTTTCTGAAATGAAAAACTATCTCAAAGAGCATATGGAATTTCATCCAGACCAACGAGAGTTGTATGAGTCATCTTTGCAGCTAGACGAATCAGAAGAGAACGAATTGAATGTTTTATCAAGCAATATAGCCACAAAAGGATATGATTTGGATGAAATTATACCTTTGGATTAACGATTTTATTGAGTATCCACAAGAAGCTTTAGATGAATTGAATATTGATAAGCAAGAAGAAATTGAAAGTTTATTCGGCTCAACTCAAAATTATGAAAGGTTTAAGACTGAATGCTTTGAGTAATTTGAACGGAACTATTGAAATATATATATATTAGTGAATTTACTAAAGACACTTCTAAATAGGAAACTATGTTGATGAAAACAAAGATTTTAGATTGTACCCTTCGTGATGGTGGTTACTATACGAATTGGGATTTTAGTTCTGATGTTGTCAAGACTTATATCGAGACAACCAATAAACTTCCTGTAGATTACTTGGAAGTTGGTTATCGTAATAAACCAACGAAGGAGTATATGGGAAAGTTTGGTTATACGCCAGTTTCCATATTGAAGAAACTACGTAAGAGCTCTAACAAGAAACTTGCGGTAATGTTGAATGAAAAAAGCACATTACCAGAAGATTTGGATGAGCTTCTTACTCCTATCAAGGGATTAGCGGATATGGTTCGTCTGGCTGTTGATCCAAAGAACTTCGAGCGTGCTGTTGTTTTGGCTAAGGCCGTAAAGGCTATGGGATTTGAAGTGGCATTCAATACTATGTATATGTCAAAATGGAGTACAGAGTATAAGGGATTCTTGGATAATCTGTCAGAAATCAATGAAGTTGCAGATTTGTTCTGTATGGTAGATTCATTCGGTGGTATTACTCCTTCTGAAGTAAGAAACATTACTGCAAAAGTGAAGGCGAATACCACTTGTGCTGTAGGATTTCATGGACACAACAACTTGCAGCTCGGCTTGATTAATACTTTGACTGCTATTGAATGCGATGTAGACTTTGTTGATGCTACAGCTTTGGGTATGGGAAGAGGTGCTGGTAATCTGAATATGGAGTTACTTCTTACTTATCTTAAAAACGAAGGCTTGGATGTTGATTTCAATGTATTAGGTGATTATGTCTCCAACTTCCAACCATTGCTTGATGAATATCAGTGGGGAACCAATCTTCCATATATGATTTCTGGTGCCAATCGAATTCCACAGAAGGAAGTTATGGAATGGGTAACCAACCGTGCGTATAGTTTCAATAGCATCGTTAGAGCTTTGGATAACAAACGTAATTGTGTGGCAGACAATGCTCATTATCCTCTTTTGGAAGCAAAAACAACAGATAAGGTTTTGATTATTGGAGGTGGTAATTCTGCTATTGAGCATCAGGAGGCCATTAAGGAGTACTTGAAAGCTCATCCTTCTGTAGCTGTGATTTTTGCTACTTGCCGTCATGCTGCTTCTTATCTTGATATAGATAATGATAAATATTATTGTCTCGTAGGAAATGAGGCAAAGCGAATGAAACGCAATATTAAAGCGAGTGAATTCAATGGTAAGTGTATTTTAGCTCCTTTCCCGAGAAAGATGGGAACTGAAGTTCCTGATTTTGCTGAAGACTCAACTTTTGAGTTAAAAGACATTGTATTCACTCAGGATTATTTAGATTCTTGTACAACTATTGCTTTACAAATAGCATTGGATTTGGAAGCTAAAGATATTTTTGTCATTGGATATGATGGCTATAAGGGTGAAGTCCTTTCTGAAAAGGAAATGGACTTGACTAATGAAAATAGAACTTTATTTACTGGTTTTGTTTCTTATTTCAAGAAACCATTGATTTCCTTGACAGATACACTGTATAAAGAATTAGAAGTTAAATCAATTTATCAATACATATAATTATGGATAAAATAGCATTCTTTTTGCCAACCCGCAAGGGTAGTGAACGAGTTAAGAACAAAAATACTCGCCCTTTTGCAGGCATGGATGGAGGTCTTATTGAAAATAAGATAAGACAACTCCTGGGGACTAAGTTGATAGATGAGATAATTCTTTCTACCAATGATGAAAAGTGTATGGAAGTAGCGCAAAAATATGCATCAGATAAGAGATTGCGTATTATTCCAAGACCTGATGAACTCTGTCTTAGTTCTACTAATTTGCAGGATTTGATTTGTTATGTTCCAACCATTACGGATGCAAAACACATTCTTTGGGGACATGTAACAACCCCTTTGGCTGGAGCAGAAGAATATGACAAGGGTATAGAGTTGTATCTCTCCAAGCTCAATGAGGGGTATGATTCTCTGGTTGGTGTGACTGAACTGAAAAACTTCTTGTTGAATAAAGAGGGTAAGTTGGTGAATAATACAATGGATATTCCTTGGCCACGTACTCAGGATTTGGAGCCTTTGTATGAAATCAATCATACAATGTTCCTTGCAAAACGAGAGGTTTATACAGAATTGAAGAATCGCTTAGGTAATAAAGTTCTCCTTCATGTGATGGATGAGATTCATTCAAAGGACATTGACTGGGAGGATGATTTTACTATTGCAGAAATTATGTATAAGAATTTGTATGAAAACAAATAAAGTTGTAACATTTGGAGAAATCATGGTGCGCTTAGGCGCACCTGATTATCTCAAATTAATACAGAGCAATAGCCTGGATGTTAGTTATGCTGGAGCTGAGGCTAACGTTGCAGTGAGTCTTGCTCATTATGGTATATCTACAGACTATATTACATGCTTGCCTGAAAATCCTATTGCAGAACATTGCATTATGGAATTACGTGGCCATTGTGTAGGAGTAGACCATATCCTACATTCTGGTAAGAGAATGGGTATTCTCTATCTTGAGACAGGTAGTAATATGCGCCCATCCAAGGTGTTTTATGATCGCGAATATTCTTCGATAGCAATGATAGAGCCTGGTAGTATCAATTGGTATGATATATTGAAAGATGCTACTTGGTTCCATTGGACAGGCATCACTCCTGCTTTATCACAAAATGCTGCAGATGAATGTTTGAAAGCTATTCAAGTAGCTAATGAATTAGGTGTAACTGTATCTTGTGATATCAATTATCGTGGCAATCTTTGGAACTATGGCAAGAACGCTTCAGAAGTGATGCCAGCTTTGGTTGAAGGTTGTGATTTAATCATGGGTAATGAAGAAGATTGCGAGAAGGTTTTTGGTATCAAGCCAAAGAATTTTGATGCAGACAATACGAAAGGTAGTATCAACCAAAATACTTTTGAGTCCGTTTGTCTGCAGATGATGACTCGATTCCCTCGTTGCAAGAAGATGGCAGTAACCCTACGTGGTGCTATCAATGCGAATCATAATACCTGGTGTGGTATCCTTTATGATGGAAAGCAACTATATCAGTCTGCCAGATATGATATCACGGATATCGTAGATAGAGTTGGTGGTGGTGACTCCTTCATGGGAGGTCTGATTTACGGATTGCTTCATTATGGGGATAATCAAAAGGCTTTGGATTTTGCAACTGCAGCTAGTGCTTATAAGCATACGTTGAAAGGTGATTTCAATTGGGCAACAGTAGATGATGTTGAGGCTTTGATGAGTGGTAATGTTAGTGGTAGAGTAAAGAGATAGTCCTCGTCTCTACAATACACATAAAAAATATGGATTCTAATTCTAAAAGAATAGCAAAAAACACTTTGTTTCTTTATCTAAGAATGGGCTTGTTGATGTTTATATCTTTATTTACATCACGAGTGCTTCTTGATAAATTGGGAGTTGAAGATTTTGGAGTATATAATGTTATTGGAGGTATGGCAGCCATGTTTACCTTCTTTAGCAGTTCTCTTGCCAATGCAACTCAACGCTTTTTAAATATTGAGTTAGGACAAAATAATATTGCAAAGGCTAAACAAATCTTTCAACAGCATTTTACTCTATATTTAGCAATTATAATAGCTGTAATAATTATAGCTGAACCCATCGGTATCTGGCTTATATATAATAAGTTGGTCATCCCGGTAGACAGATTGATTGCTGCTGTATGGGTGTTTCAATTTACATTGTTATCTTTGGCAGCAACTTTCATCGGAATAGTCTTCAACTCAGAGATAGTTTCTCACGAAGATATGAAGATATACTCTTATATCGGTATTATCGAGGGAGTAGCTAAGTTGTTGATATGTTACATCATCAGTATTTCTGATCATAATAGACTGATTTTCTATGGATTACTGCTTCTTTTAGTTAATCTCGGAATCCAAGGTTCTTATATCCGCTATTGTATTAAAAAATATGAGGAATGCAAGATAAGGTTAATTTGGAATGTTAAGCTTCTAAAAGAAACAACAGGCATAGTTGGGTGGAATTTTATCGGTACTTTAGTATGGATGATAAATGATAATTGCATCAATCTATTGCTTAATATGTTCTTTGGTCCTGTAGTAAATGCAGCAAGAGCGATATCCTATCAAATCAATGGAGCATTGCTGAATTTTACGAATAATTTCTTTATGTCGGTGAGGCCACAGTTGATGAAAAGTTATGCCAAAGGTGATTTAGGATATATGAATATGTTATTGTTTAACAGTACAAAATATTCGGTATATTTACTTTATATGTTGGCTATTCCAATCATATTTTGTATCGATCAGATATTAGGAGTATGGTTAAAAACTGTACCAGATTTTACAAACATATTCTCCGTTTTAATTATCTGTTATTCGTTTATATGTGTTGTCCATGCTCCATTATGGGATGTAGCTTTGGCTTCTGGTAATATTAAGCGTTATCAGGTTGTTGGTAGTTGTATTTTTTTATTGGTTTTTCCGATATCATATGTGTTTTTAAAACTGGGATATCCTCCAACCATTGTTTTCTATGTGATGATAGGTGTTAGAATATGTTTTTATATATCATCTGTCATCATTGTACAGTCAATAGCTAACTTTTCATTATGGGATTATTTTAATAGGATATTTACTCCTGTTGTAGTAGTTGTTGTACCATCACTAGTTTTACATTTCATATTGAAATATTATCTGCCTGCATCTCTAGTTTGGATGTTTGTGTTTATCTTCCTTTCTCTCTTATTGAATGCTATTATCATATTCTCAATCGGATTAAATAAATCAGAGCGTGGCTACATTATCAATATAGTGCGCAAAAAAATATCAAAATAAAATGAAAATATTAGGAATCTCATGCCATTCTATAAAAATGGCTGCTTTAAAGTATATTAGTTTAGTAACTTATAATTTGAATGGTATGCCTGCTATAAACAAAAAGGTTTTATCAGGATTAAAGGATAAATATAAGGGTAAACGTTGTTTTATTGTGTGCAATGGACCTAGTTTAAAGGCTTCGGACTTAGATGTTCTACATAAGAATAATGAGCTGACATTTGCTTCAAATAAAATTGATAAAATATTTAACCAAACTGATTGGAGACCAACATTTTATGTAGTAACCGACCAAGGGTATCAGTATAGTTTATTAAGTGTAATGAATAGTGTGCCAGCTAGAATTAAATTCTTCAAGAAGGAAAGTTATTGTGTAACAAAAAAGGTGCAGGGCTCCTGTGCTTTTTTTAAGGGGTATACAGATAGAACGCTTCTTGAAAATCCAAAGTTTTCTACGGATTTAGAAAATGGTATTTATGATATTGCAACTGTTACATATTCGATGCTGCAAATTGCAGTTTCTATGGGTATAAGAGATATTTATATTATAGGTTGTGATAATTCTTATGGAAGAGAAGTAAGGAAGGACGGAACTGTTGTTGATAATGGTACTGTTTCATATTTCGCAGGTTCTGATCCAAAAGAAAAAAAACATGCAGCTGCTACGTGGGAGATGGATATTGCATATGAATATGCCCAAAAGTTCGCTAAAGAGAATAATATTCATATATTTAATGCGACAAGAGGAGGACATCTTGAAGTATTTGAAAGGGTAGCTTTTGATAGTTTATTTTAAATAAAAATGATAGAATGTTTTAAAATTCAGCTTCTTTCTTTTGATAATGAAGATGAAATCTTTGATATCAAGAAGGGAAAGAGGATATTTGGTGTGGATTGCCTAAAGCCTTATGTTAAGGCAAATCCAACCATCATAGTTGCTGACCCATTCTTATTTGAATATAAGGGTAAATTGCATCTGTTTTATGAGAGTAAGGGACTTTATACTCCTGGTGTGCTCATGATGACATCTACTTATGATTTAATCCATTGGTCTAAGCCTGTAGTTGTCTTGGAAGAACCATTTCATCTCTCTTACCCTTGGGTTTTCGAAGAAGAAGGAAAGGTATATATGATACCAGAAACAGGGCAAGATGGTAGTGTAAGATTATATGAGGCTATGGATGATACGCTAAGTTCTTTTGCTCTCTCCCGAAAACTATTGGAACAGCCTAACGACAAGGAAATTAGAATGGGATATGGAGATTCTTCTATTTACAAGAAGGATGGCAAATATTATCTGATGACCATGTTGCAGTATAGTGAACCAGTTAATGTGCTGGAACTCTATGTGAGTGATAAGTTAGAAGGACCATATACTGTTCATCCCTGTTCGCCTATTACGAGAAGCAATAAGGTTGGGCGTGATGCCGGTTGTTGGATAGAACACCAAGGCAAGTTATTGAGAGTATCTCAGGATTGCACACACCGTTATGGTGACAACGTTCATGTTTCTGAGATAACAAAGCTTTCTCCAACTGAGTATGAAGAAAAGATAGTACAAGAAATGATACTGCCCGCTGATGTTCCCTTCTATAGAGAAGGTGGGCATCAGTTTAATGCAATTAAGTTCAATGGTCAATGGATTGTTGCTACCGACGCAAAGGAATATCATCGTTTGATTGTTCCGAGAATGATTCATAAACTAAAGAGTAAATTATGATACCAAAAGTAATTCATTATTGCTGGTTTGGGGGTAATCCTCTGCCAAAGAGTGCGCAGAAGTGCATTGCTTCATGGAGAAAGTATCTCCCTGATTATGAAATAAAGGAGTGGAATGAGAGTAACTTTGATGTGAATATCATTCCATATACGGCAGAGGCATATAAGGCGAAGAAATATGCCTTTGTTAGTGATTATGCCCGTTTCTGGATTCTCTATAAATATGGTGGTCTTTATTTTGATACCGATGTTGAGGTTATCAAGAATATGGATGATATTATAGCTAAGGGTCCTTTTATGGGGTGTGAGAATGAGGCTAAGGCTGGTGCGACGCCTGCGCAGCTAGGCGTCGCACCAGGCCTAGGGCTTGGGGTAAACCCAGGCCTAGGGCTTGGGGTAAACCCAGGCCTAGGGCTTGGGGTAAACCCAGGCCTAGGGCTATATAAAGAATTACTTGATCATTATGAAAAATGTGTTTTCGTTAAGGAAAATGGTGAATATGATTTAACAACAATAGTTGAACGTACGGTGGAATTTTTATGCAAGTATGGATTGAAGAATACATCAAGTGTTCAGAATATAGCAGGTATTTGGGTTTATCCGAAAGAATATTTTTGCCCGAAAGATTATTTCACCGGGAAATTAGAAATTACAAAAAATACATATTCGATACATTGGTATGATGCATCTTGGGTTCCAAGAGAAAGAAGGTTTAAAAACTGGCTTTATACAAATTCGATAACTTCCCCCATAATGCGTTTTTTTAGAAAGTACAAAAAAATATGACAACAGTATTTTGTGTATTTATAATAATTGTAATAGCCTTTATTCTAGGTGAAGCCTCAAAGAGTTGCTTTTTGAATTGCAAATCATTTCTTGCTCAAAAAAAAACGCTAATTGCTGTTCTCTTGTTTTCTTTATTAACAGGCTTACGTTATAACGATGTAAATACGGATGCAGACTTTTTGCAGTATTATAAGATAATTGAAGCTGGAGATTCGCATTATTACTATAAACATTTAGAATTATTCCCTAGGTTATTTATAGATGTTATTCATCTGTTTAACTTGCCTCCAAGTATATGGTTTGTTTTGATGTCTATTTGCTTAATGGGATTTGTCTCATGGGCTGCTAGAAAGAATAATGGAATTTATTCAGCTTGGGTATTCTTGTGGTTTATAGCAATTTATTTGTCTTTCTGTATGAATGTTGTAAGGCAAGGAGTTGCTTTGGCTGCCGTTTTATGTGCAATTACCTGTATTGCAGAAAAGGATTGGAAAAAATATATTTTATTTTTTATAATAGCTTTTGCATTTCATAGAACGTCGTTAATATGGTCACCCTTGTATTTTCTTACTTTTTTAGATTGGCAAAAAGAAACAGTATATCGATATCTTTTAATTGCTATAATATCAGGTATATTAATGTTATCTATTGTTTTTGTTATTAATAATGTTTCTTTTTTGTTTAATATGATGCAGATGTCTGATAAGGTTGTTGATGCATCAAAACTGGTAAAGTCTCAAGATATTATTGTCGGATCGGGCTTCGGGGTGATTTTCCGATATTTTAGATGGATAGTTTTATTTTACTACATAAGACACGTTGCTGTATGTAATAATAATATTGAACTTAAAATTCTGTTGTCCATTTTTATTATTGGAGTAATGATGGATCCATTTACTATGCATTCTATTGCTATGGGACGTGTAGCTTTGTATTCTCAGTTCGTAGAAGTTTTAATATACCCTGTTATAATGAATAATTGTAGAGCAGAAAAAGACTTTCTTGGATATATGTTTTTGATGGCTTTTTTTGTGGTGTTATTTGCTCAGGTCTCTATGTATTTTGCAAAATGGAATTTTGTATTCTGTATATAATATGTTTTAAATGTAGATATATATGAAAAAATTGTCAATAATAATCCCTGTTTATAATGTAGAAGACTATATATCAGCATGCTTAGAATCTGTAGTATGTCAAGATGTCATTAGCTTTGATGATTATGAGGTAATTGTTATAAATGATGGGTCACCTGATAAAAGTATTGATATCATTAATACCTTTGATTGGAAAGAATGTAATCATAAAGTAATCTCACAACCAAATCGTGGTTTAAGCGGCGCACGAAATTCGGGCTTAAAATATGTGAGTGGTGATTATATATGGTTTGTTGATTCTGACGATATTATAGCAAAAAATGCTGTTAGGCTTATATTGGAAAAAGCAAATGGTTGTGATATGATAAATATTGCACATTGCCGATTGGTAAACGGTGTTAAAAGCAACACTGTGAGTTGTTCTTTTGCTTCGTCTGGAATCGATTGCTTGCGTAAAGGCTTCCACCAAGAAGCGCAATTTCATATATTTAAGCGCACTCTATTATTAGATAATAATATAATTTTTAAAGAAGGTATTTATCATGAAGATGCAGAATTTACACCAAGGTGCCTTTTCTTGTCAAAAAGTATTGAAACTATTTCTGATTGTTTATATTATTATCGAATTCGCAGTGGATCAATTATGGCAACAATTAACCCTAAACGAGCATTTGATAATTTGATAGTTGCATGCTCTCTTTTGAAATTCTGCCAAGAGCATAAGGTTCCTTTAAATGATAATCCCATGTTGAATACAATATGTTTGTGTTTAAATAATGCTTTATTTATCATCTCACAGGCAACAAAAGAGAAACAGAAAGAATGGGTTGTTGAATTTAATTCTAAATCTGAGTTATGTAAAGCTCTTATGAATTCAAAGGTTCTAAAATACAAACTGGAAGGTTATCTTTTTAAAATTCTACCGATTAACAAGATTGTTATATATAATTTTCTAACCAAATTAAGGTAGTGTTATGAAAGTATTATTTGTATCAAACGATTTGACTCACCATTTAGTTCCATTTTTCGAATCTCTTTTTCCTATATATGGCAAGGAAAATTGTATTTTTGCAGTTTTGCAACCATCGATTGATAGACTTAAAATGGGTTTTCCAGAATATCATGAGGATTGGTTGTTTGTTGCATACGAACATTCGGATGAAGAATATTTGTTGCTTTGGCAAAGCTCAGATATAATAATTACTAGAGTGTGGGATAGAACAAATATAATTGAAAAAGCTTTAAAGGCACAAAAACAAGTTTACTATGCTTCTGAACGATGGTACCGTCCACCAATCGGTTTAAAACGCTTGTTTTTCTTAAAATATTTAATGAAATACATTCTGTTTCGAAAGCTTTCTCGATATCCCAATTTTTATTATTTGGCCATGGGATATTATGCTGGTCTTGATTTCAGAAGGGTAGGTCTTTGTAAGAACAGAATATTTAGTTTCGGCTATTTTACTCCTCAATTGTCTTTTGAGCCTATAGCTTCAACATTACAGACTGTAAAAATAATCTGGGTAGGCAATATGTCTAGACTGAAGAGAGTTATTGATATTCTTACAGTATATAAGGATATTTATAAATCTTATAATATATCTCTTGATTTGATAGGACAAGGAACAGAAAGAAGTCATTTGGAAAAATATGTAAGAGAGAATCATCTTACAGGTGTTACGTTCTATAACTATCTTCCAAACGAAGAAGTAAAGAAAAGAATGTTGGATGCAGATATTTATATTTTTCCAAGTAATGGTTATGAAGGCTGGGGAGCTGTTGTAAATGAGGCTATGCAGACCAAATGTGCTGTAATTGCCTCTCAGGAAACTGGAGCTGCTCGTAGTATGATTATAAACGGAAAAAATGGATTTAAATATTCGTGTGGTGATTGCAATGCTCTTAAAGAAGCATTATTGAAGCTTTTAGTTGATCGACGACTTTTAGAATCATTTAAAGAAGAAGGGTATAATACTATAACGAAGATATGGTCTGCTAAAGAAGCAGCTAAACGTTTTAGTGTAATTCAGTCCCGGATTACTAGAGGGCAAAATATCGATATTTTTGAGAATGGTCCCTTTTCTATTATACGTTAACGAGTTATAAGTCTTTTTATTCAGAATGCAGATTCAGTTTGTTCTTCATGTAGATGCAGAAGACTATAAGGCTCGAAAGTATAATGTCCAATGAAAGGAAATCACAAAATGGTGTGAGTTTAATCATGTAAAACTAATAAAGGATTTAGATTGCGGTTTTACAGAATCAGATTATCGTGATGGAATCCATATTAATGTACATGGGTAAAGAAAGTTGGCGAATATAATGTTGAAGAACTTGCAAATCTTTTATTAATATATTTGATCTATGGCTGAAAATAAAGCAAAAAAAGTGGGAGTAGTAACCATATTAAAAGTGAATAATTATGGTGCGGAACTTCAGGCTTATGCAACACAAGCTGTACTTAAAAAGTTGGGGTGGAATGCAGAGATTATTGATTATCTCTTTTATAAAAACCCTGATTTTAAGAAAACAAAGATGTCTAAACCTTTGTTTCCTGTTGGACTTTTAAAGAAAGCTAAAGAATATTTTTATCCCCTTTTAGCACGCTTGAAAAATTGTAGGGCTAGTGATGCTGCACAAAGAAGAAAAAAAAGGTTTGATTCGTTTCATCAGTTAAATACTTCTTTGTCACGTACTTATCAAACTATTGATGAATTGTATGGTGCTAGGCTTGATTACGATATTTATATGGTGGGTAGTGATCAGGTATGGAATCCTGGAATATATTCATCATTAGAACCATACTTCTTGACTTTTGCTCCTAAAGGTAAAAAGCGAGTTTCTTATGCTTCTAGTTTTGGTGTTTCTGAGATTCCGGCAATAGCTAAGCCATTTTATACAAAGGTCCTGAATGATTTTGATGCAATTAGTGTAAGAGAAAAAAACGCAGTTGGTATGGTAGAACATCTAACTGGTAAAAAAGCTCAATGGGTATTAGATCCAACATTGTTGCTAAACCATACGGATTGGGATGCTGTTGCTAGTAAAATGTACAATGGAGATGATAAGTATGTTTTAGTATATGAATTGACTCCTTGTCCATATATCGCAGAGCTAGCAAAGCATATAGCTCAAGAGAAAAATCTGAAAGTGGTGAGAATATGTAAAAATGCAGCTCGCGAAGATCGAGATGATATGATAGAAAATATACTTGATGCTGGTCCTGCAGAATTCCTGGAATTATTCGGTAAAGCTTCTTGGGTGGTTACTAATTCCTTTCATGGTACGGCATTTTCTATTAATTTCTCGAAACCATTTTATACAGTTATTCCTAATAGAAAAAATAATAATTCCAGACAGCAAAGTCTGTTGGGTATGTTAGAATTGGAGGACAGAATGATAAAAGAGAATTCGCCATACCCATTATTAAATGAAATGATAGACTATTCTCGTGTTAACAAACTATTGAATGAACAGAGAATGCTGTCTGTTGATTTTTTAAAGAATGCTATCGATGGAGAATAAAAGATTACCTCAATTATGTGAGCCTGAGCAATGTACTGCTTGTTCGGCTTGCTTTAATGTATGTCCGAAACACGCTATCCAAATGGTAGAAGATGAATGTGGAGAATTGCATCCGCAGCTGTCGTCTGAGCTTTGTATAGGATGTGGGCTTTGTGAAAGAACTTGCCCTGAATTAAAGCATAATTCTATCTTACGATATGGTAAGCCTGATGTTTATTGTTGTTGGTTGAAAGAATCTGAAATTAGAAAGGAAAGTACTTCTGGCGGTGCTGCTTATGCTTTGTCTTATGCGATTATTCAAAAAGGTGGGCATGTTTGGGGTGCTGCTTATGATGAAGATATGTCGGTATGTTACCAAGAAGCTAATACCCTCAATGAACTTAAAAGGCTACAGAAGTCTAAGTATGTACAGAGTTATGTAAAAGATTGTTTCAGAAAAATCAAACAAGAATTGGATAATGGTGATTGGGTGTTATTTACTGGAACGGGGTGTCATGTTAAAGGATTACGCTCTTTCTTGAAGAAAGATTACCCTAATCTTTATACCGTAGATTTGGTCTGCCATGGTGTACCTGGCCAAGGCGTATTTATGAAATATGTGAATTGGCTGGAGCTGAAATTTCAAGATAAGCTAATAGATTACATTCCTAGACATAAGAGAAAAGACGGTCAGGAGATAGGGTATTATACGATGGCTACTTTCAAGCATCGTGGTGACGTTAAATTGGAGAAAGAGAATAATGGTTACTTTATAGGGTTCCAACATAATATATTTTTAAGAAGTAATTGTTTCGAGTGTTCTTCAAATGGAGAACAAAGATATGCTGATTTTACAGTTGCTGACTTTTGGGGATTAGGAAAGGTTAAACCTTTTCGCCAGAATGCTGAACGTACAAAAGGTATATCAATGCTTGCTTTAAATTCAGATAAGGCAAAGTTGTTATTTGAAAATATTAAAGATCAATTGGTTTATGAATTACGTAGTTACGAGGAGGCTTCATTTAGTAATACACAATATTATAAACCTGCAGTTCCATCTCCTAGAAGAGAGGCTTTCAGAAGAGAGTGGAAGCAATTGACTTGGGAACAATTAACTGCAAAATATTTCAAATATACGAAGAAAGAAATAGTGCTTTATACGATAAAAAAAATCACCCCCCCACTATTCTATCTCATGTTAAATCACTGGCGAAATGGATCAAATAAAAAAAGAACCTCAGAAGGTGTTTGGAAAATATAAAGACACCCTTACGCTGAAAAATAAAATACATCGCATGTTGTGGAACATCGTATATGTTCTATTATTCAGACCTTTTGCTTTACCATATTTCAAACATTGGCGTAACTTCCTGTTGCGTTGTTGGGGGGCGCAAATAGGAGAGGGTAGTGCTGTGCATGCAAGTGCTGTTATCTGGGCACCTTGGAATTTGGTGATAGGTTGTAGAACCTGTATAGGTCCTCATGTAATCATCTATAATCCGGGTAGGATTATTTTGGGTAATAAAGTGGTTATTTCCCAATATTCGTATCTTTGTACTGCTAGCCATCACTATGAGTATAAAGATAACAAACTCTTTTGGAAGGAAATCATCATAGATGATTATGCTTGGATTGCTGCTAAAGCTTTTGTGGCTCCTGGAGTTCATATTGGTACTTATGCAGTAGTGGGTGCTACAGCATCAGTCTATAAAGATGTTGAACCATGGACTGTTGTTGGTGGTAATCCTGCTAAGTTTATTAAGAAAAGAATAATGAAAGATTAAATATCATGCTAGATATTACAGCTATAATCCTCACGTATAACGAGGAAATACATATTCGCAGATGTTTAGAGAATGTGAAGCAATTTGCTAAAAGAATCATTGTCGTGGATTGCTTTTCGAAAGATAAAACCAGCGAAATAGCCAAAGAAATGGGGGCGGAAGTGATACAACATGAGTGGCCAGGGAATCAGGCAGAACAATTTAACTGGTTGATAGATAATGTGTCTATCAATACAAAATGGATTCTCAGACTCGATGCTGATGAGTATCTCATGCCTGATCTCATTGCAGAACTCAATGAAAAACTCCCAACAATGGACGAGGGCGTTTCAGCCCTCTCTCTCTCGCTCGCACGCGCTTATTGTGGAAAAATACTTCATCATGGTATTGTGAATGGTATCCGAATAGTGAGAATCTTCCGAACTGGTAAGGCTCGTTATGACAAGCGTATTATGGATGAACATCTCTCAATCTTGGATGGTAAAACCATCGAAATGAAACATCAGTTTGTGGATGACAATCGACTGACAATCGGTCAGTTTACCATCAAGCACGAGAACTATGCATCACGTGAAGCTGCTATCCTGCTAGATGCAGAATATCATCTATCAGATACAAGTAAGTTGGAGAAAGATCATGGCGAGGAAGTAGAGAAGAAGCGTGCACAGAAAGCGAAGTATGCCAAGATGCCGCTGTTCTGGAGAGCTTTTGGCTACTTTGTATATCGCTATATCGTGAAAGGAGGATGGCGTGATGGTAAAGAGGGATTCTTATGGGACTTTCTGCAGGGCTGGTGGTATCGTACATTGGTAGATGCCAAAATCTTCGAGGTTAAGAAGGCGTGTGGAAATGATAAAGAGAAGATAAAAAGATATTTGAGAGATAATTATCACATAGATATTTAGCATATTAACATAATCACAAAAAACAATGAAAATCTCTATCATTACCGCTACGTATAATAGCGGGAAGACGGTGGGCGATACGCTGAAGAGTGTGCTCGCCCAAACCTATCACGACTATGAATTGCTGGTCGTGGATGGGGCTTCTAAGGATAATACCCTGGAGGTGGTAAAGAAGATGGAACCTCTGTTTGAGGGGAGAATGAGATATATCAGCGAACCCGATAAGGGAATCTATGATGCCATGAACAAGGGTATCAGGATGGCTACGGGGGATGTAATCGGTATTCTTAACTCGGACGACTTCTATACTTCGGATGATGCATTGGCTTGCATCGCAGGGACTTTGGAGAATGAAAAGGTGGATGCCGTATATGGCGACATACACTATGTGGACGATGAGGACTTGAAGAAATGTGTAAGATACTATAGCTCCAAGCCTTTCAGAAGATGGATGATGAGACTGGGATTCATGCCTGCGCATCCTTCGTTCTATTGTCGTAAAGAGGTATATGAGAAATATGGCGCCTTTGATGCAGAAAACTATCGGGTGGCAGCTGACTTTGAAAATCTGCTGAGACTTATCTTTGTAAACAAAATTAAAACGCATTATATCTCTAAAGACTTTGTTACTATGCGTACCGGTGGCGCTTCCAGCTCTGGATTAGAGAGCCATAAGCGCATCATGCGTGACCACCTGAAAGCGCTCAAGAAGAATGGGGTATATTCTAACATCTTCCTGCTGGGATTACGCTATCTATATAAAATAGGTGAAATATTAAAAAGTAAATGCTAAAAAATAATAGTATAGATATATGATTCAGCCAATTCATTTTTATTTGCTGGGTGCCTTTATCGTGGCGATGATCATCGCCAATATCGTGTTGCCTAACATTCTGCTCATCTCTCATAAGAAGAGATTGTTTGACATGCCTGATAAGAGAAAGGTGCATCATGCTCCGATACCAAGGCTGGGCGGACTGTCGTTCTTCCCCGTGATGCTGATTACCATGGGTGGTCTGGTGTTGGTACATCATCTGATGGGTCTGAAGAGTGGGGGCATGCAGGGGGAGGCTCCCTATGAATACCTCGCCCTGCTGGTGGGTAGCATGATGCTCTTCCTGGTGGGGCTTGCTGATGATCTCATCGGAGTGGGGTATAAGAAGAAGTTCCTGGTGCAGATATTGGCGGCAAGCCTGCTCGTGGCTTCGGGCGTATGGATCAAGTCGCTCGACGGGCTCTTCGGGGTGTATCAGGTTTCTCCATGGTTCGGCATGCCGTTTACCGTGCTCATCGTGGTGTATGTTACCAATGCCATCAACCTGATTGACGGCATCGACGGTCTGGCTTCGGGGCTCTGTGCCATCTCGCTGGTGGCTCTGGCGGGGCTGCATATCTGGCTGGGACTGTACTCCTATGCCCTGCTGTGTATCTCGGCACTGGGTGTGATCATCCCGTTCTGGTATTATAATGTGTTTGGAAACGAGATGAGGGGCAGAAAGCTCTTCATGGGCGATTCGGGTTCGCTGTCGCTGGGATATATCATCAGCTTCCTGATGATTCACCTGAGTACGGTGGATGTGCATCCCCGTGCCGTGAGCGACTATAACATGGTGTTGGCGTTTACCACCATGCTGGTGCCGCTGCTCGACGTGGTGAGAGTGGTGGGCCACCGGCTGAGAAACAAGAAGAACCCGTTCTTGCCGGACAAGAACCATATCCACCACAAGCTACTGAGATGTGGGCTGAAAGTGAGAATGGTGATGGTAAGCATCTGTCTGCTCTCGCTGATGTTTATCCTGATCAACGTGGCGCTGATAGGGGATATCAACATCACGTATATCCTGGGCATAGACATCGTGGTATGGATTGTGTTCCACCTTATCCTGGATGTCATCCTACACACCAGAAGGTCGAAACTGGAAATATAATTCTCTAAATATAAATACAAGATATTCCCGGCTCGGAGATTCTATGGAATCTCTGGACCGGGATTTTTGCGTTTGTGGGGGGGGGAAAGTGGTGCTTTATGGGGAAAAGGTTATATGGGTGTAATGTGTAAAAATATATAAAAAGATAAAGTAAGAAGTGCATTTTTGAGTTTTATTGCGTAACTTTGCATTTGAACATTCATTATTATAGATATGCCTAAGGTAAGAATTAAAAATATAGGCCCAATTGTTGATACGGGAGACATCGCTTTGTCTGCCGTAATGCTTATTGTGGGTAAACAGTCTTCGGGAAAAAGTACCTTTATGAAAATATTGTGCTTCTGTCGCTGGATAGAAAAGCGAATCATGCTTGATGGCGAGAATCTGCTGAAGAAATATACTCATTATGGCCGCTTCCTGAAAGAGCTGAAGAAGTTTCATCGTTTCGATGATGCTTTCTTTATTGCCGATTCTTATATCTTTTATGATGGTGATTGCCTTACCATCGAGATGAATGGCGTGAAGGCGAATGTGAAAATCAGAAAGAAAGCGAATTTCAAAACTGAACGCTATAATGCGAAACTGAGTTTTATTCCTTCGGAGCGCAATCTGGTTTCGGCTATCCAGAACATTGATAAGGTGTATCGCTCCTCTGATTATGATTCGATCTTTAATTATCTCCTGGAATACCAGGAGGCGAAGAAGGAATATGATATCAAGCATCCGCTGAGGATTCCCTTTGATGATAATATGAAATATTATTATGATAATGTTACGGATACTGACAGAATCGTGTTGGAGAAAGCGGGCAGAACGATAGCGCCTGTTTATGCTTCCAGCGGTATCCAGTCGGCTTTGCCTTTGGCTGTACTTGTGGATTATGTGACCGGACAGGTGGGGAAGATTCCTAAGTCGAGCCTTACTGATTTAACGAGTCTGGTGGCAAAGATTGTGCTTGATGATGAGAATAAGGAAATCAGTGCGGATGATGTGATTAGGGGAACTAAGATGTATAGATATAAATTCGCCCAGCTGTATATTGAGGAGCTAGAGGAAAATCTGTTCCCGAAGTCGCAGTTTGCGATGGTGAAGGAGATTGTGAAAAATATCAAGAAGGCTTATGAGCAGTCGGGGACAAATAGTTATGTGGTTATGACCACACATAGTCCGTATGTGCTGACTTCTCTGAATGTGCTGATGAAGGCTGAGATGGCTAAGGAAAAAATGCCGGATGAGAAAATGGGGGATATGTTGGAATATGCAATCCCGATTTCATGGTATTCGGCATACTGCATGACGGATGAAGGAAAAATGGAGAATATCGTGGATGATGAATACCATTTTATCATGGGTGATTATCTTGATTCTCTTTCTGATGAAATATCTGAATTATCTTCTGAACTTGATGAGATGATATATGGCAATGAATAATAATTTTTTGGCAGGTTATCTGGCTGAAAAGGAAGTTAGAAAATGTCCGAAAATCAGTCTGAAGGAGCGTTCGACAGTTTATTTGCTGAACTTTGTTCCTCCGATGGATTGTGTGGCTTATCAAGTAGATGATAACATTATAAAAGGTGCAGATAAGGACAAGTGTGACAAGCTTATTGTTGCAACAACCGATACGGATGAAAGAGTAAGTGTGTTTGTTGAACTGAAAGGTTCTGATGTGGCTCATGCTGTGAAACAGCTTGATGCAACATTATCTTTTCCCCTGTTTGCTCGAAACAGAACGAAATGGACGAAAGCTAGGATTGTTGCAAATAGAATTCCTGCAAACACAGGAAGGTCTGTTGTTGAAAGAGCGAAAGTTGATTTCCGCAGAAAGTATAATTGTGAATTAATCTGTTTGAAGTCTGGTCAGCCTGACTTTTTGAGGCAAGACAAACTGAAATAGATTTCATTAGATAGCATTTGGTTATGGCAAGAAAATTATATCCTATAGGAATTCAGACATTTGAGGAAATCCGCAAGTTGGACAACCTCTATATCGACAAGACGGAATATATCTATCGTATGACACATACAGATGGAAAGTTTTTCTTCTTGAGCCGACCTCGCCGTTTCGGCAAGTCGCTGCTGGTTTCCACTTTCAAGAGTTATTTCGAGGGCAAGAAGGCTCTCTTCGAGGGGCTTGCCATCGAGAAGCTGGAGAAAGAGTGGAATGAATATCCCGTGCTGCACTTTAGCCTGGCTGGAGGCAAACATATGGAGAAGGAACAGCTGGATCGATACCTCTTATATATATTGAAGGAAAATGAGGATAGGTTTGGAGTGGATTGTGATTCTCCAGATCCGAACATCCGTTTGCTCAACTTGATAAAAAACGTTACAGCACAGACTGGCAAACAGGCGGTGGTGCTCATTGATGAATATGATGCTCCGCTGCTGGATGTAGCTCACGAGATGGAAAAACTCGATGTTTTGCGCAATACGATGCGTAATTTCTACAGTCCCTTGAAAGATTGCGAGCCATTGCTCCGTTTCGTCTTCCTGACGGGTATCACGAAGTTCTCGCAGCTCAGCATCTTCAGCGAGCTGAACAACATCAAGAATGTGAGCATGGACGAGCCTTACGCCGGTATCTGCGGTATCACCAAGGAGGAAATGTTGACCCAGATGGGCGATGACATCGATGCTCTTGCTGAGCATCTGGAACTGAACAGGGAGGAGACCATCCAGGAGCTGAAAGACCATTATGATGGTTATCACTTCACTTGGCCATCGCCTGATGTCTTCAATCCTTACAGCTTGCTGAATTGCTTCGCCAAGCAGGAAATGGATGATTACTGGTTCGGATCGGGCACACCTACCTATCTCATCAATATGATGAGAAAGTATGAATTCCTGCCTGCAGACCTTGGCGAGGCCATAGAGGTGGGCAAGAAGGACTTTGATGCCCCCACCGAAACGATGACCACCATCGTACCTTTGCTTTATCAGAGCGGGTATGTCACCATCAAGGGATATGACAAGCCTACAAAATTGTACCTGTTGGCATTGCCTAACCAGGAGATTAGGGTGGGGCTGTATGGAAGCCTCTTGCCTCATTATCTGACGGATAAGTCGGCGAAGGCTAACACGACCATCGCCAAGATGTCGGTATTGGTGAAAAAGGGGGATATGGATGCTGCCTTCTGCCTGCTGAACGACTTTCTGGAGACGGTGCCTTACTGCGACAATACCCACTACGAGGGACATTGGCAGCAGACGCTTTACATCATGTTTGCCCTGCTCACCAACTATGATATCCTCGTGGAGCAGCATACGGCGAAGGGCAGAATCGATATCACGATGGAGACGGCTGATACCATCTACGTGATGGAGCTGAAGTTCAACAAGAGTGCCGAGGAGGCTCTCGCCCAGATAGAGGCAAAACACTATGCCGATGCTTTCAAGATGAGCGGCAAGAAGGTGGTGAAGATAGGCTTGAACTTCTCGGTGAAGGACGAGGTGAACTGCCTGGAATGGAAAATAGTATCTTGAATGAACATCCCCCATTCTTACTTTGATGTAAGGGTGGGGGATGCTTTTTTGTTCAAAATCAATTTCTATTCGTTCAGTTTTTGTTTTTTCTTGCGAAAATGTGAGGGAGATTCGATGTTTATTCGTATTTTTGTAGGCGAATACATAAAACAACATCAAAAACATAAAAGTATGAAACTGAACGACATTCTTTCTGAAAACTTTCAGGCTGCAGAATGGGAAGCTAAAGGTTATCAGCTTCCTCATTATGATATTGCAGCAGTTGCCAAGAAGACTCACGATGAGCCTACTTGGGTTCACTTCGGTGCAGGTAACATCTTCCGTGCGTTCCCTGCCGCTATCCTCAACGATGCTCTCAACACCGGTAAGTACGACCGTGGCGTCATCGTGGCGGAAAGCTTCGACTACGAAATCATCGACAAGGCTTATCGCCCTTACCATAACCTCTCGCTCCTGGTGAGCCTCCAGTCTAACGGCACCATTGAGAAGAAGGTCATCGCTTCTATCACGGAGAGTCTGAAGGCTGACAAGCAGTTTGGTGAGGATTGGGCTCGCTTGGTTCAGATTTTCCAGGCACCGAGTCTGCAGATGGTTACCTTTACCATTACTGAGAAGGGTTATTCCTTCAATGATGCCGATTTGACTCGTGGTCTCGATGCAGTCTTCGCCATGGGTAAGCTTACCGCGCTCCTCTACGAAAGATTCAAGGCAGGCAAGCTGCCGGTTACCCTTCAGTCAACTGATAACTGCTCTCACAATGGTGACCACGTGAAGGCGGGCGTGAAGGCGTATGCCGAGCGCTGGGTGAAGGATGGCATCGTGGAGGCTGATTTCCTGGATTATATCAACGATGACAAGAAGGTGACTTATCCTTGGTCTATGATCGACAAGATTACGCCTCGTCCTCATGAGAAGGTGCAGGCGATGCTGGCTGAGGATGGTTTCGAGGACAATGATACCATCATCACTGAGAAGCATACCTTTACCGCTCCTTTCGTGAATGCAGAGGAAGTGCAGTATCTCGTGTGCGAGGATACCTATACCAACGGCCGTCCGCCATTGGAGTTGGGTGGTGCACTCTATACTACCCGCAAGACCGTGGATGAGGTGGAGACCATGAAGGTGACTACCTGTCTGAATCCGCTGCATACGGCGATGTCTATCTATGGCTGCATGCTCGACTATACCCTGATTTCTGCCGAGATGGCAGATGAGGACCTGCGTGCCTTTATCCAGAAAATCGGGTATATCGAGGCAATGCCGGTGGTTACAGACCCAGGCGTATTGAACCCATACGAGTTTATCGGCACCGTTATCAACAAGCGTCTGCCTAACCCATTCATGCCAGATGCTCCTCAGCGTATCGCTACCGATACCAGCCAGAAGCTCTCTATCCGTTTCGGTGAGACCATCAAGAAGTATATCGACCGTGGTCTCGACAAGAATAATTTGATATTGATTCCGCTGGTGCTGGCAGGTTACGCCCGCTATCTCAAGGCATTGGATGATAACCTGAAGCCATTCGAGCCATCTTCCGACCCATTGCTGGCAGAACTCCAGACCATCGTGGCTCCGCTGGAGGTAGGCAAGGCGGATCAGGACTACTCTTGCCTGAAGAATCTCTATTCTCGCAAGGATGTGTTCGGTCTGGATCTCTACGAGGCTGGATTCGGTGAGCAGATAGAAGGCATGGTGAAGGAACTCTTCGCCGGCAAGGGTGCCGTAAGACAGACATTGCACAAGTACGTTGCTGCAAGATAATTCATTTTTTTGATTTAACCAATACATTATATATAAAGATATATGGAAAGAACATGGCGCTGGTTTGGCAAGAAGGATAAGATTACGCTTGCTCAGCTGAAACAGATAGGTGTGGAGGGTATCGTGACTGCATTGCACGATGTGCCTCTTGGTGAGGTTTGGACTCGTGAGAAGATTCACGAACTGAAGGAGTATATCGAGTCTTATGGTATGAAATGGAGCGTAGTGGAGTCGCTGCCAGTGGTGGAGACTCTGAAGTATGGCGGTCCTGACCGTGACCATCAGATTGAGGTGTATAAGGAGAGTCTGAGAAACCTGGGCGAGGAAGGCATCAAGTGCATCTGCTACAACTTCATGCCGGTTTTGGACTGGGCACGTACCGATTTGGCACACGAGAATCCTAACGGAGCCAACAATCTCTATATGAACTGGGGCGAGTTTGCCTACTTCGACATCTATATCCTCCAGCGTGAAGGTGCCCGTGAGGACTGGGCTGAATTCTCTAAGGAGCACAAGTGGGGCAGAGACCTCGTGGCTGAGGCTGATGAAATCAAGAAGACTTCTACACCAGAGCAGGATCATGCCTTGGTAGAGAACATCATCATCAAGACCCAGGGCTTTGTTTCTGGTAACTTCAGCGAGGGTGACTCGGCTCCTGTACAGAAGTTCCGCGACCTGCTGAAGCTTTACGATGGCATAGACAAGAAGAAGCTGCAGGAGAATATGAAATACTGGCTGGAGGCAATCATGCCTATCTGCGATGAGTATGACATCAACATGTGCGTACATCCTGATGATCCTCCTTATCCTGTATTCGGATTGCCTAGAATCATCGGCCGTGCCGAGGATATCCAGTGGATGCTGGATGCCGTGCCTAACAAGCACAACGGTCTGACATTCTGTGCAGGTTCCTTCTCTGCCGGTGAGCACAACGACTGTGTAGCCATGGCGAAGCAGTTTGCCGACCGCACTCACTTCGTTCACCTGCGTTCCTGCTACATCTTCCCTGACGGTAACTTCACCGAGGCTTCTCACTTGGGTGGACGTGGCCATCTGATAGAGCTTTGCCGCATCTTCGAGAAGGCAGAGCAGGAAGGCAAGTGCAATTCGGGTCGCCGATTGCCGATGCGTGTGGATCACGGTATGACCTTTACCGATGAGCCAGGCGGTGTGTTTGATGAGAGCAACCACGGCCACAATGCCGGTTACACCCTCCTGGGCCGCATGTTTGCCATGGGCCAGATTCAGGGCGTCATCGCTACCGTGGATGATGAGCTGGGCATAGAGTACAAGCAGCCGGGATTTTATGATTAGTTTATAATTTTAGGCTTAGTTTATTGTTATAGACTTAGGCTATTTAGTGATTTGAAATTCAGGTTAGATAAAATACGAAAAAGACTAGCGTGCGTTTTTGCATGCTAGCCTTTTTTTGTGCTGAGTTTTTTTTGTTATTGGCTAAATGTGCCGCTCATTATAGCCAATAATACTTAAAAAAAGGTGCTATTGGCTAAAAGTTATATGAGAATTAGCCAATAATTGCTTTTTTCTTGCTATTTTTGCAGATGGTTAGAAATTAAAGCAGGAGAATAAGAAGATGAAGAATAATATCATAGGCAGAAAGAGTGAACAAGATACCTTGGCGCGTATTTACGAGTCAAGGCAGTCGGAATTTGTGGCTGTATGCGGACGCCGCAGAGTGGGGAAAACGTTTCTTGTGCGCGAATATTTTGAGCAGGAAATGGTGTTTCAGACATCAGGATTGGCGGGAGGAACCACACTGGAGCAGTTGAAAAATTTCTTTTATACGCTTCGACGTTACGACAGGAATGTAACCTCTGTTCCCCACGACTGGCTCGATGCTTTCGAAATGCTTATCACTTATCTTGATTCTTTAAACGGGATAGAACGCAAGGTGGTTTTTCTCGACGAACTGCCTTGGATGGATACTGCGGGTTCTAATTTTATTTCAGCCTTGGAGCATTTCTGGAATGGATGGGCTTCGGCACGTCGCGACATCGTTCTCATTGTCTGTGGCTCTGCCACTTCCTGGATGATGGATAAACTCATCAATAACCATGGTGGACTATATGGTCGCCTTACCCATCGCCTTTTCCTGCAGCCTTTTTCTCTTGGGGAGTCGGAAGCTTTCCTGAAGACTAAGGGGATGATGTTGTCCAGATATGAACTGGCAGAACTTTATATGATATTGGGAGGAATCCCATATTATCTGAACCTTTTTGATGAGCGATTAAGTTTGGCTCAGAATATAGACCGTTTGCTGTTCAATCCCAATGGTCAGTTGTACAATGAGTTTACGATTCTCTATCGCTCTCTGTTTAAGGATTCTGAGGCATACGTCAAGGTGGTAGAATGCCTGAACGAACGTGGCTATGGTATGATGCGCTCGGAAATAGCCGATGCCACCGGGATGAAGTCGGGCAAATCGTTGACCACGATTCTCGACAATCTGGAATCCTGCGGTTTCATCAGAAAGTATGTCAACTATGGCTGCTCCACCCGAAAGTCTCTCTATCAGTTGGTAGATTTCTTCACCTTGTTCTATTTCCGTTTCCTGCGCGATAGTTCATTCCGTAATCTTCTGTATTGGAGTAAGTTGCAGCGCACGCCCCGTTTTTATGCCTGGGCTGGAGTCTCTTTCGAGATATTGGCGATGAATCATATCGACCGGGTGAAGCAGCGGTTGGGAATTTCTGGTGTGGCTACCCAGTTGTATTCCTGGCGAAGCAAGAGTGATACCGGATCGGCGGAGCGGGCAGCCCAGATAGACATGGTGATAGAGCGTGGTGACAATACCATCAATCTTTGCGAAATGAAGTTTTCGGAAAGTGAGTTTGCCATCAATAAGGATTACGAGAAGATTCTGAGAAACAAAATCGTCCGTTTTATGGAGGAAACGAAGACCCGAAAGTCGATACAGCTGACATTTATCAGCAGTTATGGTCTTCAGCGGAATATGTATTCGGGCATTGCCCAGAATGAAGTGGTGCTCAATGATTTGTTTTGAGCTCCACTTCCTCCACATATTTCACTAATGAATCCTTGCCGTTGAGCAGGTAGTAATCTACGCGGACCACGTGGTTGATATCGGCATTACCCTTTACCTTGATGTGGCGGGTCTTGCTGTATATCATTGTATCGCGGCGGGATGGATAGGAGACGAGCTGGATGATGTCCTTGGTGGAACCACTGCCTATGTAGTAGATGCCCACACTATCCTTGCCGGCCTTGATTGCCGCCATCTTCGCCATCTTCTTGGCGTGGATAGCTGATGTATCTATCGGATAAAACTCACTGGCGGCTACCGTGTCGCCGTCGTGCTGATCGGGTGCAAACTTGCAGCTTGTACCCATTGTCGTGATAAAGGATGTGGCAGCCAGAGCTGCCACAAAACATAAAATTTTCTTCATTATTATTTTGAATTAATCGATTACATTTGTACAATCACCTCGTGCTTGCCTGCTGAGCAAGGGATGATGGTGCCATCGATGACCTTTCCATCTACGGTAATCTGCTTCACGCCTTTCTCCCTGCCTTCAGGATTCTTCACGATGATGTGGTATTCGCCACCACGGAACTTGCGGGTAACCTCGTATTCATGGGCGGTGCTTGGCAGACATGGGTCGATGTTCAGTCCCTCGTAATCCGGTTTGATGCCGAGGATGAACTCCGACACGGTGTACCACATCCAGGCGGCTGTACCCGTTAACCAGGAGTTCTTGCCCTCGCCAGGCTTGGCGGCATCCTTGCCGGCTACCATCTGGCAGTTGACGTATGGCTCCACCTTGTGCAGGGTCTGGTATTTCTCCTCTACATAGCTTGGCAGAATCTTGGTATAATGGTTCCAGGCATCATTGCCACGTCCGGCTACGGTTTCGCCGATGATGACCCAAGGATTGTTGTGGCAGAAGATGCCGGCATTCTCCTTGTAACCTTCAGGATAGGATGAAATCTCGCCCATCTCTACATGATAGGTGGTGTAGGCTGGGTTGTTCAGCACCATTCCGTGCTCGCACTCCAGGCGCTCCTTGGCGCTGTCCAATGCCTTGGCGCAGAGACCTTCTTCCTGTCCGATGCCAGCCATGGTACACCAGCCCTGACTCTCGATGAAGATCTTGCCTTCCTCGTTCTCGTTGCTGCCTATCTTGTTGCCGAAGAAATCGTAGGCACGGAGGAACCATTCGCCGTCCCAGCCATGCTGCTTCACGGCTTCGCTCATCGCATCCACCGCCTGCTGCATGCGATCGGCTTCTACCAGGTAATCTTCTTCGGCAAGTCCGGCTATCTCTCCTTCGCGGCAGTTGGATGCTTCCTTGGCAAGCTGCTTGCAGAGGGCGATGTAATCCTTGCCGGTAACAACAAACAGTCCGGCAATCATCAGGCTCTCAGCCTTGCTGCCTTCGCCCTTGTTCTCGGTAGTCTGGAAGCTCTCGTTAGGGTCCCAGGAGAAGCAGTTCAGGTTCAGACAGTCGTTCCAGTCGGCTCTGCCGATGAGTGGAAGCTTATGCGGACCCAGGTTGTTGATAACATGGTTCATCGAAATCTTCAGGTGTTCGAAGAGACTTACCTCGCTGCCTGGCTGGTTATCGAATGGTACCTGCTCGGAGAGGATGGAGAAATCTCCCGTCTCCTTGATGTAGGCTACGGTTCCGAAAATGAGCCAGCAAGGGTCATCGTTGAAACCGCCACCGATATCGTTGTTGCCACGCTTGGTGAGTGGCTGATACTGGTGATAGCAGCCGCCGTCTGGGAACTGGGTACTGGCGATGTCGATGATGCGCTGGCGGGCACGGGTAGGTATCTGATGAACGAAGCCTACGAGGTCCTGGTTGGAATCACGGAAACCCATGCCTCTGCCGATACCGCTCTCGAAGAAGCTTGCGGAACGCGACATGCAGAAGGTAATCATACACTGATACTGATTCCAGATGTTCACCATGCGGTCGAGCTTATCGTTTCCGCTCTTCACGGTGAAGATGTTCAGCAGGTTATCCCAGTACTGGTTGAGTTCAGCGAAGGCTGCATCCACCTTTTCGGTGGTATCGAACTTGTTGATGAGCTGATATGCCTTCTCCTTGTTGATCACCTTCTTGGCAGAGAACTTCTTGTCCTGTTCGTTTTCTACGTATCCCAGAAGGAAGATGAGGTCGCGGCTTTCGCCCGGCTGCAGGGTTACCTCTATATAATGTGATGCGATAGGGCTCCATCCGTGGGCAAAACTGTTGCGTGGCTTGCCTTCCATCACGGCTTCCGGCTCGGCAAACTCGTTGTGGAGTCCGATGAAGCTTTCACGGTCGGTATCGTAGCCCTGAATCTCGGTATTCACGGTGTAGAAAGCGTAGTGGTTGCGGCGCTCACGGTACTCCGTCTTGTGATAGAGGGTAGATTCTTCTACCTCCACTTCGCCCGTAGAGAAGTTGCGCTGGAAGTTCTCCATATCGGTAGCGGCATTCCAAAGGCACCATTCCGCAAAGGAGAACACCTTGAGGGTCTTTACTTCCGCAGTCTGATTCTTCAGCGTCATCTTCTGGACTTCAGCCCAGGTATGGAGTGGAACGAAGAAGAGAACGCTTGCCTCCACCCCGTTCTTGCTGCCCGTGATGCGGGTATAGTTCATGCCGTGGCGGCACTCATAGCTGTCGAGTGGCGTCTTGCATGGTTTCCAGCCTGGATTCCAGACGGTATCGCCATCCTTGATGTAGAAGTAGCGCCCACCGTTGTCCATAGGTACCCCGTTGTAGCGATAGCGGGTGAGACGACGGAACTTGGCATCCTTATAGAAAGAATACCCACCTGCTGTGTTGGAGATAAGCGAGAAGAAATCCTCGTTACCCAAATAGTTGATCCAAGGCCATGGGGTCTTTGGATCTGTAATCACGTACTCGCGATTGGCGTCATCAAAATGACCATACTTTTTCTCTGCCATTGTTTTTTTAATGTTTATTTTTAGAATTTTTGCATGAATTTGGTGCAAAGATAATAAAAAGTTTCAGTTTATAGGTTAGAAAACAGATATTTTTTGTATTTTTGCATTGAAAAGTTAGATGTTTAACAATTTGCGATTAACATAACATACAATTGGCTTATGAAAAGAAACATTATAACACTCCTCATAACCGTGTTTGCCATGCTGCAAGCAACGGCTCAAACCTACGACAACTTGTGGAAGCAAGCTGATATCATCGCTCAGAAGGATCAGCCCAAGAGCGAGATTGGGGTGATGAAGAAAATCATCTCCAAGGCTACGGCGGCGAAAGACTACGGCCAGCTGCTGGCGGCTGAGATAAGGCAGGCGATACTCTGGAGAGAGATTTCGCCCGACTCGCTGACGCCCAATGTGAAGCGGATGGAAACGGAAGCACTGAAAGCGAAAGATCCCGTGCTGAAGGCTGTGAGATATGCCGTGCTCGGCAAGGTATATCGTGATATGAACGAAAAGAAGAGCGGGGAGTTCTTCAAGAAGGCCCTGGAGCAGCCTGAACTTCTTGCCAGAAATGCTTCTACCGGGTATGTGCCGCTGACGCTGAAGGGTGTGGATGGCAGTTCGTTCAAGAACGATCTGCTGCATCTCATCGGTTTCGAGGCAGACAGCAAGGAGGCGTATCTGCTGATGTACACCTATTATAATAAGGTGGAAAATCGGGGTGCAGCCTGTCTCTGTGCCTACAAGCTTATCGAGAAATACCGCCAGGATGACGTAAGAGAGGTCAGAAAGTCGAAGTATCTGAATACCATCGACTCGCTCATCCACGTCTATCAGGATATTCCGGAGGCAGGCGAACTTGCCGTGGAGCACTTCCGCTTCATGGAAGGTGCCACCGATGCCAAACCGCTGGATAAGCTCAACTATATCAACTATGCACTGAATAGATGGGGCGGATGGTCGAGAATGAATGTGCTGAGGAATGCGCAGAAGCGACTCACCGAACCGATGTTCCAGGTGCAGGATATGCCATTGGTGCTTCGCCCTTCGGAAAAAAAGTGGGTGCATCTGAATGTGCGCAATCTCCAGAATCTGAACATTCGGCTTTCCCGTCTCAATATCACAGCGGATAATGAATATGATGCCCAGAATGAGGCAACCTATAAGATGCTCCTGAAGAAGACTACGAAGCTGCATCAGAAGGATTTCAGCCGCAACTACTATGGTCGTCCGGATTACGAAGAGGTGAAGGATTCCATCGAAATAGGAGGCAATCTGCCATTAGGCGCCTATCTGATGGAGGTGACTTCGGATAATACCGGCATTGCTCCGCAGCGAGAACTCTTCTATGTCAGCAATCTGGCGGTGATGATTCAGCAGTTGCCTGATGACAGGCATCGCTATGTGGTGGTGAATGCTACCGACGGTCAACCTGTTCCAGGTGCGAAGATTGTGCTCTATGACAGAAACTATGACGACAAGACGGGCAAGTTCAAGAGACTCATTCATGCCCGAATGACGACAGATGACCAGGGCGAGGCTTATTTCAAGAATGTGGATGGAAACGTCTTGATTTCCACCAGCAATGACAAGTTTACGCCTGCCAAGGATATCTACCTCTCACGTGCCCGCTATTACGAGAAGAAGGATGATGAGGGGAAATATCAGCTGTTTACCGACCGTGCCATCTATCGTCCGGGACAGAAGGTGCATGCCACTGCCGTTTCCTATATCGTGAAGAAAGGCTTGGATGCCAGTGTGCCGGGAAAGAGCATGGAACTGAAGTTTATCCTGAGGGATGCCAACTGGAAGCAGGTGGCTGAGCAGAAGGCTACAACCGATGAATATGGTACGGCATCTGTGGATTTCGAATTGCCTCAAGGTGGACAGACAGGCATGTATCATGTATCCGTGAATAACCGAGCTAACAGTTCCTTCCGTGTGGAGGAATACAAGCGTCCAACCTTCGAGATTACCTTCCCGAAGGTGAACGAGAAATATACCTGGGGCGACACCGTGGTGGTGAAGGCTTCAGCCAAGACCTATGCCGGTGTGCCTGTGCAGGGTGCCAAGGTGGAGTATCAGGTGACCCGCAGAAACCAGCTCTGGTGGTGGGGCGCAGGCTCTGCCGGACAGTTGGTGAAGACTGACAGTTGCGTGACTCGTGAGGACGGAACCTTCGACGTGGAGATTCCGCTGGAGGCTTCCTTGTCAGGAAAAGACGAGGCTGATAGGAGCAATTTCATGCGCATCGCCCGTTTCTTCAACTTCGAGATCTCAGCCATCGTTACCGACATCAGCGGCGAGAGCCACGAGGGCGTGATGAGTCTGCCTCTGGGCACCAAGCCAACCATCCTCACGGTGGATCTTCCTAAGCGTATCGAAACAGACAGTCTGAAGACGGTGACCTTCGCTTACCGCAATGCCAGTGGTATGGAGATATCCAGCAACCTGAAGTACCGCATCGATAAGGGCGAATGGAAGGATGCCGAGGCGAATGCGCCGATTTCTATGGCTGTATTGCCATCAGGAGTGCATGAGATGGAGGCAATCTGCGGACAGGACACCCTGCAGCAGAAGTTCACCCTCTTCAGCATCAAGGATACCCATCCGATGGAGCCAACCACTGAATGGTATTATCAGACGGCGAAGACCTTCCCGCATGATGGAAAACCGGTATATGTGCAGGTGGGTTCTTCTGAAAACGGAGCGCACATTGTATATTCCATCATCGCTGGCAACAAACTGCTGGAGAAGGGTGCCTGGGAGTTGGGCGACAGCATCGTTACCCTGCCATTCACCTACAAGGAGGAATATGCTTCGGGTGTGGTGATTAATTATAGTTTCGTGAAGAACGGCGAATGCTATACCAGAAAAATCAGCATCGCCCGTCCTTTGCCGGAGAAGAAGTTGAACATCACCTGGAAGACTTTCCGCGACCGTCTCACTCCGGGACAGAAGGAGAAGTGGACCTTGCAGATTACGACTCCCGACGGCAAGCCAGCCAAGGCACAGCTGATGAGTGTACTTTATGATAAGTCGCTCGACCAGTTGGCTGACCACACCTGGAAGATGTCGCTGGGATTCAGCCAGTGGTTGCCAGATTGCTATTGGAAGAGTAATCTGAAGTATTATGAGATGGGATTGTCGGGTACTTATCCTACCAAATATTACGATGAGAAGGAGTTGGAGGTGGATCAGTTTGATGGCAAATACTTTAGCTATTATGGTTATATGCAAGCGGTGGAACTGAGCAAGTTGGAACGTTCTTATGGCGGAACCGTTGAGGCAGTTCGTATACAGAAAGACGAGCTGGTTCAGGAAGAAGGGAGAGTCATGAAAACTCGTGGGAGTAATATGATTCGTGTTGCAGCGGCTGCTCCATCTGCCGACAAGGTTTTTGATGCAGTAGAGGAGATGCCGCAGTTTGCTGGCGGTTCAGGCTCAGACGCAGGACAGTTCCTCGACAAGGTTCAGATTCGTGAAAACCTGAACGAGACCGCCTTCTTCTATCCTGCCTTGGAAAGCGATAATCAGGGCAATGTGGCTATCAATTTCACCCTGCCGGAGAGCGTGACTACCTGGAAGTTTATGGGCTTGGCGCACGACAAGGAGATGAGAAACGGATGCCTGGTAGATGAGGCTGTGGCTCAGAAAACCGTGATGGTACAGCCTAACATGCCTCGCTTCCTGCGTGAAGGCGATAAGGCTACCATCGTGGTGAAACTCTTCAATACCTCAGATAAGAAGGTGAGCGGCAATGCCCGCATGCAGATTCTGGATGCCGAAACCCAGAAGGTGGTTTGGCAGAAGACCCAGGGCTATCGCATCGATGCCGAGGGTTCTGCTACCGTCTCCTTTGATGTCCAGGGACTGAAAGAAGGCGTATATATTAATAAGGTGGTGGC
>ERZ1034915.62-NODE-62-length-72131-cov-93.543440_pt1 | contig 72131 bp, 116 predicted proteins | sample MGYA00520592_ERZ1034915 | MGnify/ENA primary metagenome ERZ1034915 (study PRJEB33766, sample SAMN09781787) | gut metagenome | biome: gut microbiome | host: Homo sapiens | place: Madagascar | study: EMG produced TPA metagenomics assembly of the PRJNA485056 data set... | reverse complement strand
ATAATACTCGCACTTATTTGCTCTGCTATAATGCACGTCCTGGCCACACTGAACATGCCATTTTACGTCATCCTTTTCTGTATCATATGAATAATGGCATGTAACCATAAATCCGCGGATTGCATCGCAGTTCACACAGTCCGTACACTTTTTAGTCCTCACATTTGTCACCATCTTTTGAGATAATCCAAGTATGTTCGTCCTCATCTATGCCTAAGGCTTCTGCAAAGTTGCTCTTGCTCGTACCTCCTACATATGATAGAAACAGTCTTTCGATTATTTCCGACGTGTTGAATCGCACTTCAACCTCTTCGCCATAATCATCTTTCAGATCTATGTTGCAGTCGTATAGTATGCGATTAAACGTTTCTACCATATCATCAATCAATGCAATAGCACCCTTGTAGATATCTGCATAACCATTTACTTTGATAGAATGCTGTCCGGCATCTATCCAAGCACCGCAATCTGGGCATTCCCCATCAATAGGTTGTGATGCTTTGTACACAGTTTTGATCTTTGATTTTTCCTTGACTCCGCAATATGGGCAGTGTAAATAGCTCATACTTTCAACCTCCAAAATATCTTCCCGACTTTAATGTCGGGAACATCAATCGCTGTAATTTATAAATTTCAGTTTGCGTCATCCGTATTTTCTTCCAAAAGTCGTTTTCTTATCCTGTCAGACAGAAGTACACAGGCTTCATCCACTGATGATGTACTTTCTAAAATGTCCAAAGTTTTTATATCCAGCTCCTTTCCGATTTCAAAAAATGCATCTTTGATACCATCCGTGTAACTTGGTTCCTTCTCTTTTTCATAATTACTACACCTGAAAAGTCCTTCTGCGATATCAAGTCCTTTGTTTACGCCTTCCATATATGCCTGTTCCTTTTGCACTCTTAATGCTGATGCGTTGATCTGATATTCTCTTGATTCGCGAATGGCTTCCAGTGCCTTCTTTGTATCAATATTGATTGCGCTATACATTCCAACCTCCAAATCTCAAATCACTCTGCGTAATAAAAGCAGTTTCCGTTGCATGTTTCGTATCCGAGTGGGCAATCATCCAAGTCCAGAGGGCTTCTGTGATTCTCATCGACCTCGCAACAAGCGCCATCCGGTAAGCAGTAAACTTTTATTCCATCTTGAATCATTAACATAGTTATCGACTCCTTCAAATCTTAATTTGACTATAGATTTTTGCATCAGTTATGTCACCAACAATCATATTGGTCTTTGGATACAAGTGTCGATAGAACTCGGCACGTTGCGGAACTAATTCGTTTGCAACAGCAACATGAATGTCTAAATCAGCGAAATATGTCTCAGCAATACCAACATTTGAGAATAAAGATACTGCTCTTAACATAGTTCGTCCCTCTCTTTCAGATGTAATTGAGCTACGAGCACCTTTACCAATAATGGTGGGATACCTTCGCCTATTACCTGCCTGATTAGTTTCGGAGTTGCCCAATCTGGAATTGCCCAATCATCTGGTAAGGTCATTACACGCATCAATTCAAAAATTGTTAAAACTCTTGGATCAGAGTATATTCCTTTTTGATCAGTCGGTCGGCCTGGATGAACATTCTGAAAGGATGAAATAGTATGGTTATAAGCAGTAATTGTCGGCGCTGGGCGATCCCATTCCATACGCATATATGTTCTCAATGCGCCACCAACCATAGTGCCATCTTTCTTCTTAGGAAAATATACGCTATTTTTTCGTGCACTTTGACCTTCTGGAGTATGCATCATCACTTCAATATTTCGCCAAACATGTTCTCTCGGACAATGCCATTTCGACACTGCTAACCCCGTAGCTTTTTTCTTCTCATAATCTGGAAATACATCTCTATGCTCTGGTTCCTTAACTAATGGATCTAAAGAAGGTAGATCTCCGATGACATCACGTAAAGTGACAAATTTTTCGTTTTTTTCTGGAAAATCCCACTTAATACCTGTTGTCTTTTTCGCCAATAAGAAAATTGCTCTCTTTCTTTGCTGTGGAACACCGTAAAACTTCGAATCAATTACAGGATTTTCATTAAAGTAATAAATGCCACCAAGTCTTTTTTTCAAATACTCTGGAATAAGAATCATTTTTCCTTCATATTCAATCTTTGTTTTCAACTGCTGCATTACATTCTCAATGAAAACAAAATCTGGCTGAATTCGAAGAATCATGTCTACAGCACTGGTAATAAGACCATTACGAATATCTTTCGGATCTTTTTTACCCGCTGGACTCATACCCTGACAAGGCGGTGTCGCAATGATAAAATTAACATTTCGTCTTACGGATTCTTCATAAACTCTTTCAAAAACAGCTGAATTCAGAATATCTCCACAAATCATATTGCACTTTGGATAAACATCCTGATAAAAGCGTGCTCTTTCTTCAAGTACCTCATTGGCAACAACAATATCAATACCCACCTCAGAAAGATAGGTTTCTGCTATTCCAACATTCGCAAACATTGATAGTCCATTCATATCATTTTTCTCCATTCTCGTCCTGATATTGAAGTAAATCTTAATTTTTTTCATTAACCACTTTTATTTTCCGACCACACGCCGGGCAATAAATCATCTTGTTATCTTCCGGCGTTCCCTCTTCCAGACACCAGGGATTTCCACATGATGTATCATAGGCATTAAATTCCTCATCCATTAGTGTCCATTCACACACCCACCAGGGTTCTATGATTTTATACAATTCTTTCAGCATACTTTCCCCTCCGCATCAGTAAGTTGCTTCTTAGCGAGTTTAAACGCAATCATGTATGCTTGAGTTTGCCTCCGGCTTCCAGTCCTCGCATCTCAGCTCTCCTCCTGCCTTGCTCCAGTCGCAGGCGTACTCATATAAGCAGTTATCGCATCTCTTTGGTGTCACTCTTCTGCCTCCTCATCCTTGATTCCTTCCCAGTCGATCCGCTGCCCGCAGTAAGGGCAGTAAGCATAGCGATTATCAATCTCGTGATGGCAATTACAACGCGGGCATACCCATGTGTCATACTCTGGCTTGTCATCCAGATCGCTGTCGCGATCCCAAAACATCTCTAATGTGGTTTTTTTCGGATCGCCTTTCTCAATGGCTGCCTGTAACCACCACTGCCTCTCATCATCCTTAATTTTCGGCGTGATCTCAACCGTTCCGAATGCTTTTGTCTTGATATCCATGCTTTCACTCCTCCATCAGTTCCTAGTTATCGAACTCATTCCCGATCACCTCGAAGTGCTCCCCGTCCCACTCGTCCAGTTCTTCCGGCATGTGGTCTTTAATTGGGAGCTGTCGCGTCACGAATTTGTATCCTTCCCATCTCACGACTTCCCGAGTTTCGTCATCCGGGAAATTCGGATCCAGATGCCTGGAGAGAATGTCGTGTTCGAAGATAGGCTTACCATTCTTGTCCCGGAGTCCGGTGCACTGGCAGATGGTGTCAGGACATACCTCGTATGCAAATGGTCTTCCGGCGCTGTTGCTGATATACCACCGTTTTCCATCCGTGCTGTTACTGATATATCCATGTCTCCATCCGCCGCCTGTGGTTATCCCACGGTATCTATAGCGCTCATTCATCATTTCTCCATCCTTTCAAAATAAAATCTTATGGTGCCTATGTGTTCCTCGATAAGCCCATACTTAAGTGCCATCTGATAAGAAAATGTCCCCTGCAAGTTGCGCATCAATGTATTAGTGATCCTTGCTCTGAATTTTTCTACCGGCATTGCCGACTTATATAGATTGCACTGTCGACACGCGGGAAGGAGGTTTTCTGTATCATATAATTCCGACTCCGTCATGTCCTGCTTGTAGTCTCCATGCAAATAAATCGACTCTACATGATCTATCTGCATGTCTTTATACTCTATCGGGCACCCGCAATAGGCGCACTTGCGATTATATTTTTCATACAGTTGTTCTCTGATTTTCTTGGGGATTGTTTTGTGCTTTGACATCATTCCTCCTCATATGGCTCTGGCAACGGCATCCATGCATTCACATACATGTCCTGGCTAACGAGTGATTCTGTCTCGTCACCATTAAACCATGCTCCGCCCTTTTCGTCCTCGTCATATCTTCCAATGCATGGGAGTGTGAAGTTGGAAAATGAAATCAACACATATTCCCCAAGCTCCGGAAGACGTTCCGTCACCGGGATCCATCTCCGCACATTTTTTAACGCCAATTCTGCATCCTTCTGATCTTCCTCGCTCTCGCAGTGGATCACGATGTCATAGGTATCGTCATATACGTCTGCGACTCCGTTCTCATCAATAATAATATTCATTCCTTACCACCATCCTGTTCCATCACCGCTTTTCTTTCAGCCTTTTACGCACATAGTCCATTCCGATCCTATTAAGTTTTCCGTTCATTCTTACCCAACATTCCATGCAAAGCATAATCGATACACCACTTTCGAATGTAATTTTCAATGCATTTTCATCCGCCGTGACACCATTTTTACACTCAGCGCAGGTTCCATACTTGGATGCTCCATCTAAATCTGCCATTCTATCAATCTTCATACTGCTCCGCCTCCTTCACGCTCAGCCCCACGATCCCGGCGCTCTCTCCGCTATCAGTTGCCCGGAAGTGTGCTCCGGCAATCGCCGGGTACATGTATTCAAACATGCAGTAGTTAGCTGCGTCGCACAGATACTCGGTGTTGCCGGTCTCCTTATACTTCTGGATGCACTTCTGCATAGTGCCGAGGGCATCCACATAGTGCTGTCCGAAGTTCTCTGCTGCCGGGCCGTACTTGTAATAGCTCGTCTCTACACGGGCTTTTCGAAGTTCGTCAAACTTATCGCTGTATTCTTTCTTAATGTCACAGATCATTTCTTTGCGCTCCCTATTTTTCTCTAACAAGTCAGTTACTTCAATTTCCATGGTGGAGTTTACATACTGTGCATTGTCACTATATGAGGACTTGATTGTTTTTGTAATGGCAAATAGTTCTTGACCATTAACGCTGTAAACGTCAGCAATGGGGAGCTGTTTTTTCGTAACATATCCTGGGTGTCGAATAAGCCATTCCTTATCATATCCATACCGTTCAAGTTCTTTAAAAACCACGTCATCATAGTGCTTAGCAAAATTTTCACCAACTTCATCGGCGAGATTTGAAATTATCGTTGTATAATCAAGTGTGCTCATGAATACCGTCCTCCACTCTTACTTACGAAACTGTAATTCCATTAACCTGAACGCTGCCTTCGAGTTCCACAACAAAGCATTTTCTTCCTTCAATAATCCGAATCGAGGCAATATCTTGGTACTCATCCGCAATTTTTACGGTTCCAGCGCCTCCAGGAAACTTGATTTTTAAATCCTTTTCCAAAAGATTGTTCGCTAAAAGTGTTTCCTCGCCAACAAGGCAATCCCAAGCATCGGAAAACGCTTTGATCTGTTCATCGTCTCCGCAAGTAGAAACAATAACATCAGCCCTCTCTTTGGTTAGAATCACCGGCTCTCCAGAGTCTTCTCCACTCTCCATACTATCTCTGATACACTGCCGTATGCTTTTTACAACCTCGAAGTTTAACGATGTGTTAAAAATGTTCTCTATCAGCCCCCAAAATGCTGAGTTCTGACTTCCGGCATCGAGTAAACAGCTACATCCCATAACATTTTCGCAAAACTGAGGATTATGTTCTTTCTTCGCATATGCCAGAATGCTGTGAATATCTGTGCTGCGATCATTGAATGCCGGGAACAGAAATCCGGTGTCTGGATCACCTACCATCCAGTTACGCTGACTTGCTTCAAACACTCGGCTCTTATCATTGTAGGAAATCCCCGACTTCGAGAGATCTACTGGGCAGATGCAGCACTGAACATATCTGTAAACCTCGTCGGAAGCATCGTACAGTGCGGTATTATCCGTAGCCTTGCCCGGAATGTCATAAGCGCCATACACGAGCAGAATCATGTAGTTACCTGAATGATCATAATTTGCGATCACATTTTCATAGAATTTATCGAGAGATTCATCATCTTTCAACGCAGAATCTCTAAGCTTCATCAGCAGTTCTTGTGATCCACCAGGTTCTTCAGTCTCTCTCTTGATCTCTCTTGAAAGTAAGTTTTTCCCCAGTTTGCCAGACAGCCCTTTTCTGAGAATTTCCCAATATTTAAAGATTTCATCCTCCGGCAAAGAAAAGAATGCATCTCTATCCTTGAGGATAATGTTCTTTTCTGCATCTACGTAGCAGACACACATGTGACCAATAGTACATCCGTCAGAACTGAACTTATTTATTTTCTTGATTTCCGCAATTTCTCTTTTATTCATTAAGCGTCATCCCTCCGATCAGTTTATTAAGCTTTTCCCTAACATTTTTCGGCATTGGTACAGATTGTTTCAGCGCCTCTTCACGTTCATCAGAAATACTGAGCATTTGGCTACCTGCTCCGATTCTATATTCCGGCTTTTCTATCGGAAGATTTAAAGAAGCACGTTCTCTATCCCTCGCCGATATAGTCCGGTAAGATCTCAAGAAATTCGATTGTAATACTGTCAGCGCCGGACCATCCACCTGCATTTGAGCCCATTCTTTAAGCTGAGATGGTGATCCTATCGCCTTTTGTACTGTGGGTGGAAGTTTTGCAAACTCTTCTTCGGAATAATACGTAGACCGACGGATTGCTTTGGTAACAAGCCCCCATGCCGCCAGTTCACTCATGTCATCCTTCTGGAATATGAGATTCAATTTTTCAATCACCTGACCTATTCCTGGTGCAAATCCGCTTTTATCAGATTTGATGTATGCCACAGTTGCAGCTTCAACCTGTTTGAGTGGATATTCTTTCAAAAGATTGTGCCAAGTATTTATCGTCACCGTTTTGTCTGGGACTGAAAATCTTGGATATGCTGCCTGGATCATCATGAGAATATTTATGGTTTCATCCCTAGTCATCAGGAATTCCTCCAATCGTTATATTCTTTAGAGGCTTTCATTTTCCCCAGCCGAGCCCATGTAATTCCTGCATAGTTATTCACTATAGAATCATCTACAACAGAAATGACCGAATCCATACCGTATTCCTGGCAATTCTTGATGAACTTGTTCAGCAACATCTTGATTCCTATTTCTGTGTCATAATGGTTCGACGCTTTCGGCTTTGCATCCTTGTAAGTCATCCAACGCTTAGCGCATTCTAAAATATCGGGATTATCATAGAAAAACATATACTCATCATATTTCTTCAAAATGATGTTTAGGTTTGTAAGGTTCGATGATCTTTTCGAGAACTCATTAGGGTTCGGCTCTGGCAACGCTCGAATTTCCTTCGGCTTCTCTTCAATCCGCTCCTGCTTTTTCTTTTCTCTATACCTCGATGCCCGTTCCCGGTTCTGCTGCCGGATTTTGTCTAATCCCTCCGCACTCTGGTACTCGCCCCATCCTGGAATTTCAAATTTTTCCTCATCTAACACGATCATGTCCATTTTTTCCAGAACGCTGAGCGCCAATACAATGACGCTTTCATCAAAATTCAGCTCATCAGCAAGTAGTTTTGGCGTATACGGAATGTTCTCCGTCAAATAGATCATTCCTCCAGCATTACACCTTCCGGCCATTGTCAATAACATCACCCAGATGAGGACGATGTTATTACCTTCCGGGAGTGTCCGGATATGCTTGATTTTGCGGTTCTCAAACATATCCGTAGTGAGTTTTATCCACTTCACTCCTCCCATACATTTATCACCCCATTTTCTTATCTTTGCGTAGATCTGTATGGAACATGGTACTTAGGTTTCATCACTGCTTTATCGTCAATGTAGACGTCAGCAGCAACCTTTCTCGGATTATTTCCCCATATTTCCATTAGCTCTGGGAGATTTTCATTTACAGCGTCAAATTCAAGCCCATGCTTACGGCAGAATTCAACTGCGCCAGTTAATTGCTGACCACACCGGCACGTCCACAGGATCACTTTATTTCCCTGACTACGACGTTTGATAAGGTGTAAAATCAATCCCATGTTCGGAGCACCGATACCTGGGTATATGCTCTCGCGCAGTGTCCCTTCGAAATCCACGGCATATACTGTATAATTCCTACTCATCAGATTCTCCAGCACGTTTTTCTTCCCACATCTGCTTGAATCGTTCAGAAGCTGCCGCCGCCTGCTCTTCCGACACCTTTCTCGGTGGGCTGATCTTGATGAAATTAATCGGTACATGGCACACCATTGATCCGTCATTATTAACATGTACTTGGTTCACCTCGTCCGGTCTCTGTTCCGCCATTTTCAAAAGCTTTGACTTCAAAGCCGTTCCACTCGGAACCGTGACTTCGGCATAGTCTCCGCCTTTAATCCAGTTAATTGCAAATTCGTTCAATCTTTTTCTCCCTCCTTGCGTTGATTGATCTGTTAATCATTTTTTTATACTCAGCTCTGGCTTCAATACATTTAGGATGTTTCAATTTGTCCACGCACATTTGATAATGTTTTTCGCATACCTTATATCCAGATTTTACCGGGTTGCTACAGAAGCGACACATGTGTAATTTCTCACGCATTTCGAAACCGATATTATGACTTGTCTCTGCCTTCATTTTCCTGTTTTTATCAGCGCATATGCCACACGTGCTTCGCCCCCCCCCAAAAGAGCTTTCCGCTTTCCGCATCTTGTGCAGATTCCTTGTTCTTTCCTTTTGGCATACAAAATTCTTGAATACTCTCTGTGCTGCTCATTATAGTGCTCTCGGTCCTTGTTTCGACGTGCATTGACTTGTGCGCTAAATTTTGCATTGCATTCCGGGCAAGCTTTTTCGTCTCCCATAATCGGATGAATTCTGCACTCAGGGCAAACGCCACATTTTTGATACATTTTTCTCGTTTTTGCCTTTTCTTCGTTTCTCTTTTCCCTACATGCGTTACATCTATAAGCACCGTTCTCTGATGGTTTGCCGCATAGAACACATAGTCCCTGGCTCCGCCTGCGCTCTATGAAATTCTTCATGTTAGTCGATGTCATTGTAATCTTTTGTTAATTCTCCAATAATTCAATAATTTTCCCCGCAGATTCTTCCGGCTTGCAGAACATAAATTCTGTTCCATATTTCTCGTGCATGGTCCACATAATTTGTTTAAGTTGTGATGGCTTGCACGGAGGTTTTGGCGGATTTTTACCGGCACGTTCCGCACGTTTCTTTGCAAGAAAATAGCTCCTCCACCGCTTTTCATTCTTCCATCGGTCAAGACTTTCTACCGAAGTAACGCCATCGGTGTTTTCTACAAGAATGATGAGACGGATTCCGTTATTGTGTGCAAGGAAACAGCTGTCAGAAAACCGCTTATGTCCCTGCATCAAGCACTGATACAGCTCTTCGCAATCTCTCTTTGTATCTACCGATGTTTTAATCAATCCGATCAGATCCATCTTTTTCAGCTTGTCTCCCCGGCGATCAATAACTTCCTGTATTTCCGACGTGATTTCGATATAATCTCCAACTGGTACCGGGAGAGGGACCAGTTCGTGTCCCATCTCCGCCAGCATGTGATGCTTCACCTCATGCTTGTTTGCCTGCTGCGCTTTGTCCTCTCCAATTCTCATTACTTGCCCTCCGGAGAATCTGTTTTCCATTCTGAGCAGTGCAGGTCATTCCCTGCTTTACTCCAATTGCATGTATATTCGAACATGCAGTTGTCACAATGTTCATCTTTATTCATATCTATTCTCCTTTATTTATTCCAATACCATGAGTGAATTCCGTCTTTCATTTTTAACTCACGCTCCTTACCTAACTATGCAAACTTTAACTGCCCTTCCGATTCTTCGAGAATCTGCATGTTTTTTACTCGTTCATGCTTACACATTTCCGGAAGATTTCCTTTTACCAACGCTGCCGGAAGAGGCGGGCAGACCGCATTTCCACAGCGCCGTACCTGCTCACTTCTTGGATACGTTTTACCATCACAATCGTGGTCGATGATGTAGTCCTCCGGGAATCCCTGGCAGCCATACAGCTCTTTTGGCTCTAACATACGCAGTCCGATATCAACGATCTGATAATCCGTTCCATTGATGGTCACTAATCCGAATCGATCCTGTGCTGTGACTGTATCAAGTGGGGCTTTGATATCCTGCCCGGTGCCTTGCCCGTAGTATTTAATCAAAAAAGCTCTGACCTCTCCAAAGTGTCCCGGCGATGTGGTCACGGTATGTAGCGGCTCCCTTAAGTCCTGCCCGGTGCCGGATTTATAGAACTTACTCAAGAATGCCGCCACAAGCCCGTATCGGTTGGAAGAATCCACTGTCATAATCGGATCCGTGATGGTCTGCCCGCGCACATCGTCCTTGGCTGTCTCGGAATGATACTGGATCAGTGTTGGCGATACCACGAAGTTCCGGTTCCCTGTCGTAATAGTCGGGAGCGGGTTTTCTACATTCGCCCCAACATTATTCTCGTTGTTACACATAATACACGGTGCAAGGGTTGCTTCCACCAGCCGATTGTGGTCTACTGTTGTGATGGTGTCTATAGGTTCGTCAGCCCGGCTTCCTCCGCCGGCATAATTTCCACCATAGGCCTTATCGATTATCGGGGCCAGCTTGGGAACTGCAATCCCATATCCATGCTTGCCCGTAATAGTCGGAAGCGGTTCCCGTATATCGCCCGCCTTACGTTCCCCACCGTGATTGCATTGGATAATGAACGGTTCCGGGTTATCCAGCACGAATTTTTTCAAGCCACGAGCTATCCTGTTCATTGTCTTTGTTGCAAGCGGTCTGACTGCCCGAACCCCATATTTTTCTTTGATTTCTTCCGAAGTGTCGAAAATCGAGGGGCATGGAAGGGAAAAATCAAGTTGCGTATATGCTCCAACATACGGCTTAAGCAGTCCTTGTTTCACCGCCGCACTGTCTGCCGGTCCATGTGTTGGTTCTGGCCATATGATGGGATTTCCGTCACATCTGGCGATCAGAAAGAATCGTTTTCGCATGGTAGGCGCTCCGTAATCTGCGGCAATCAGTTCCCGGTGCTGTACTTCGTATCCGAGATCTGTGAGCTGCTGCACGAACTTCTCAAACGTCTTCCCCTGCTTGCTCTTAATCGGATGATGCTTTCTGTTCAGTGGTCCCCACGTCTTGAACTCTTCCACATTCTCCAACATGATCACTCTCGGGCGGACCATCCCTGCCCATCTACACGCTACCCAGGCAAGACCACGAATGTTCTTATCTTTCGGCTTTCCGCCTTTGGCCTTGGAGAAGTGCTTGCAGTCCGGCGAAAACCACGCCAGACCAACCGGATGCCCTTTGCACACCGTTACTGGATCCACCTGCCACACATCTTCGCAATAGTGCTCTGCATACGGATGATTTGCTTTGTGCATACGGATTGCTTCCGGATCATGGTTGATAGCAATATCAGGGGAAACACCTGTTGCAATTTCGATTCCAGTAGATGCTCCGCCTCCACCGGCGAAATTATCTACTATCAATTCATTATTTATCATATGATTTCCTTGTGCGTTCTAGTTAAACGGAAGTCCAGCATCTTCGATGCCGTCCGGAATATTCATAAATCCGTCTCCAATCTGAGGAGAATTTCTGGCACCGGCATCTCCACCAGAATTTCCTCCGCCGCTCTTGCTCTCGGCAAATTCCTGCTCCTCTACAAAGATGTCGGTTGTATAAACTTTCTTTCCTTCCTTATTGGTATAGGATCCCGTCTGAACTCTTCCGGATACAATAAGTTTCATGCCTTTTCTGAGATACTTTTCGGCCCATTCCGCAGACTTTCCAAATACCACGCAGGGGAGATAGTCCACGCTCTGTTGATCATCTTTCTTGATACGGCGATTCACGGCGAGCGTATAGCTTGCCATCGCTTTTTCCCCGGCATACCTTACTTCCGGATCTCGAGTCAGCCGACCACATAACATTACTTTATTCAAAATAGTTTCTCCTTTCGCTCTGTATTGCGAATTTCTTTTAAATAGTTAATGCATTTCCGATATACTTCCGGGTCAAACGGCTTCCTCTCATGCTCATATGAGCTGTACTCAGCAGGACTACATCCACCAATCCGTGACATTTGGTACATAGTCAGTCCTGCGTCCTGTCTTTTAGCCGCTACATATCCAGCTGATATCCCTCTTTGTGAGTCCATATCCTGGATCTCAAGTCTTTTCTGAATGTCTTCTGCTTCTGCTGCTCTCATCAGCTGATTAACTTCGCATAATTCATTTTTGCAATCATAGAGAACACCGTGTTTGCCTTTTTTACCATCGTAAAACCCTGTTACATATTTCGATGGTTCTTTACAGGTATCACACTTTAGGTTTATAAGCATCTATGAATTCCCTCCTCAAAACGGAAATAAGCTTATGTCTCGTTCTAATCCAGGCTCGGCCACATCAACTGTAACTGCATCTCCAGTAATCTCTTTGATTTCATGCCGCATCAGTTCCGAATTTCCCCACGTTTCTGATATATGGCACAGAATCACGTTTTTCATCAGTTCGGTTCGGTTTGCCCGGATGACATTCTTCACAACATCTAAGCTGCTATGCCCTTTTATGGAATGCTTATAATTCACAGCATCCTTTTCCGTGTCCTCATCCAGATGGTTACACTCGATAAGAAATGTGCTGATATGCATTCCTTTGAATGTTTTAGGAAGATACATAAAATCTGTCGCATACATCATCAGCTGACCGTCTGGGATTTTTATCAGATACATATAGTTCGGGACACCATCGTGTGGCACATATAGAGGAATTACCTTGAAGTTTCCGATAGATATCCATTGTCCTTCCGGAATCCCGACCATCCTCTCTCCGGCCACGACATTGAAATATTCCGCCGTCTCATCATTCGTATAAATTGGTATGCCAACTGTCATAAGATTTTTATAACATTTAGCGTGATCCATATGCTGATGAGTAAGCAGCGCACCGGAGACATTAGAGATTTTGAATTGTATTCCTTCCAGGATGTTTTCCCATTTGCAGCCAAAGTCCAGAAGTAAAAGCTCTCCATCATAATCCAGAACATAGCAGTTTCCTCTTCTACTGCCTGTATCAACTACTTTTAACTTTGTCATACGCTTTTTTCTGCTCTTCAATACGGTGGAGCTGCCGATCAAGTTTTCTCTTTACAACATCTTCAACTTCGAGTTCTGCGTTCATCAGATATTCGATCTGTGAAATCATGATTTTTACGTCGGCAATCTCTTCAATGATATTGCAGCGTTCTTCTGAAACAGCTCCGTCATTGGGAATGTTAGTGCCATTTTTCCCAACCCATTTGCAGATTGCCATCATGAGTTCTGACATTTCCTCGAAGATTTTCCAGCTCTGAGAAATCCATCCATAATGCTTTGCAATGATTCTCGCCTTTGCTTTGTCAACCTTATTCATATTTCTCCTCTGTGGGTGACCGACTTTTGCAGATCACCCTTCATGCATTACATTGTTTCTGGCTTCATCCAGTCAGGAGTATCCTCGGATTTCTGATTCTCTACCGCCGGATCTACTGGCTTGTTACCTTTGCTTTCAGACTCCGGTGCCGTTTCGTTCGGCGGTGCAACGAATTCTTCTTTATTGGCGTTCTGGGCGAGATCACGTTTCACTTCATCTTCCAGATTGTAAACCTTGTACTCGTTATCAGCCATTTCATAAACTTCATCAGTTGTATAGAGGCCGTTGGAAAGTTCCGGGCAGTTCATTCTTGAGAAGAAGGATGCTGCTCTGTAACGAAGCATAACCTGCGGCATGGTGATCCACTTAGAACCGTTTTTCTTGGTCCACCCTTCTGCTTCAGCCATATCCATAGTTACCTCGATGCCGGTAACTTTTCTTCCGTCCTTTGTTGTCCAGCATGTGCATGAGTACGGCTTGCCGTTTTTGTCTCTTTTTTCCTCGAACTGAAGTTCGATGTCGTACTTCTTCGATCTGTTGATCATAGCGATTAAGAATGTTGCTCTCCACGCCGGGCGACCCTGGATAACGTCTAAATTTTGCATAACCATGAATGGGCTCGTTTTAAGCCGATTCGCGATATCCATAGCGACTAATCCGTTTGCAAAGTTACCCTGATATTCTTTTGGGACGATTGTAGAGCTTGCAAATGCTTTCGCCATTTGAGTTGCCATGAGGAAGTTATCTGATGAGCCAAAGATTCCAAGGCTGAAATCTGTGTTGTGTTTAACCGGTGCTGAAAAATCCTGTGTTCCCTGGGATTCCGCCTGCTGAACTGCTGTTGCATTTTCCATATTATTCATCTTCCTTTCCAAAAAAGAGTTTAAAAATTGATTCTGGAATTTTCTCCTTAATCATATCGTTGATTTCCTTTTCACTTTTTAACCCCAAATCTACCATATCTTTGATTTCACTGGGAGTGAAAATCCCATCCTCGACAAAATTATGAATAAGAATTGAAAACTCTGCCATCAATTCAAACTTTTTCCCTTTAATAAAAGTATTTCCGTTATTTTCAACTTTAATCATCAAATATGCCTCCTAGTCTTCATAATCAACTGTCAGCTGGCAATCATCTGCTTTGAGTAAAATAAGCTGACAATCTAAGTCTTTGATAAGTTCTGCTGTCTTGTCCGTGATTCTTTCAGCATTATCCACCCAGATCGGCAAGCTGACTTCATATGCTTTCTGGAAGGTTGCCGGGATGTCGATATCAATCAGCCCTTTAGCGCCATCGTTCAACCTCTTAGAATACATAGTTCCTTTAAATGTCGGTTCGCAAATCTCGCGATAGGATTCTCCATCCTGGTTAAATTCAAACAATTTCCACTGAGTGAACCGGAAAAGCTGATTTACTTTTTCCGTCAACATGTCGCATTTTGCCTTGTTGAACTTTTTAAGAAGTTTCAGCCGTGCCTGACAATCCGCAAGTGCCTGCGCGATTTCTGTTTTCTGCCGCTTAAGTTCTGTCACCCGATCACTCGCATCGTTTGATTGCTTAATATAAGCTTTGTATCTCTCGATATCAGCAACCAACTGATTCCGTTTTCCGCGATTGAGATTTCTCTGTTCTGCAACATTATCAGTTGAGGATAATTCATTCCTTTTCTGAGAAATCAATGCAGAAATTTTCTGATATTCATCACTGTTCGACATATCTGCTGATGCAGGCATTGCATGAAGCACATTTTTCTTTTCTGCGATTTCCATTGACAGTGACATTAAGTCCTGCTTGCATGTTGCAATGAGCTCCTCACTCTTTTCTTTTGTCGCCTGGGATGATTTCAGATTCGTGGCAGCCACATTGCCATCCTGGATGATTTCAGCTAAATTTTTCTGCTTGTTTTCTTCGAACTGGCTCTTCTGACGCACCTCGTCATCCAGACGTTTCTTTTTACCAGATTCCCACATGGATCTGATTTTGGTTTTCTGATCATTTGGAAGTTCCTGTTTGCATGTCGGGCAAATCAGCGTAGTATCGTTAAATTTCTCAGCTTCAATAGAAGAAATCTTACTGTCATCGTAGGAAGACTCTGTTACACGCTTATACTGCTCCCTTATCGCGTCTAATTCCGCCTGATTCCTCTGAATTGCCATGCTCGCATGTTTATAATCCAGTTCGGCGATTTTAAGCTGCGCTTCCAGTTCGACTTTTTTTGCTTCTAATGTGCTGATTTCACGCTGTTTTTCCTTTCGTTCTTCAATCAGCCCGGCGGATAACTGTGTTTCAAGATTCTGCCGTTTATTCTCTAACTCATTGATTTCTGCAAGCTTCAAATCATATGATTTCCCGATTTCATCCAACTGCTTATCGGCTTCATCGACCTCTGAAATCTGACGATTTAAAGTTTTGATTGCAAGTTCGCACTCTGCAACATCCTTAATACCTTTGCTTGCCTCATCGATTCTTGTCGGGATATCATCCAGCCGCCCTTTTAAGCCGCGGTCTCTTCGTCCTCTTCCGTTGATCTGGAAGTTCTCTCTGGAAATCAGTTCTTCAATACTTCCATCTTTCAACATTATTTTAATAGGAAGAAACTCGTCACTTTTTGCGACCACATCATCATCCGTCAGCCCCGGAATCATGTCAAAAAGCTTCTGTCTGCGGGCCGCCGTATCAAGTTTTAAAAAAGCTGCGGAACTGGTACAGATTCTGAACACATCCTCTGGAACGATTTCAGCCATGAATTCTTTGAAGTCTTTTTCTTTCTTTTTAGGAATTCCGTTTACCAGATAAGTATTATTGTTTCCCTTGAATTCCCCAGTTTTCTTCACCCAATCCTGAGTCTGCGTTTTCTGGATTTCTACTGTTCTACCATCGATATCTAACATTACTGTCGCTACGACATCAATGTAATCGATATCCTTTCCAGATGCGTCATGCGGTCTGATTTTATCGGCCTGTGATCCATTCATAAGAGAATTGGTCATTGTCCAGGAATATGCATCTCCAATTGTGGTTTTCCCAGACTCATTTTCTCCGCAGATGGTGGTCCGCTTTCCAAACTGAATTTCTTTTGATTTAATGTTTCCAAAATTCTCGATTTTAAGCTGCTTTAATACTGCCTGTTTCATTATTCCCCTGCTTTCTGATTTACCAAGACTTTTTCCGAAGCATAATTATAGGAAGTAATCAGTTCCCTCCATTCCCGATCATTTCTGTAATTAACGACTGTTGATCCGATAGAGATAATGATTATTGCAGTCGCTAAACAAATGATTGCGAATGATTTTGCTTTGGACTCCCGGCGATTTCCTGCGATGATCTCACTTGCAAGAAACTTCGTTACCTTAGTCCATTCGCTATTTTCTTCTGGTTTTTTAACCATTTCCTTTTCTTCCATAGTAAATCCCCTCTTTATCTAATCTTCCGCTTCGATGATTTCACCATTCCGCATTGTATAGAAGGTATCTGGTTTGATATCCTTTCCATCTACTTGTACCATTTTGGCTCCTTTGAGTTGCCATAAATTCTGATGCCAGTAATCATCTTCATCGCCTTCCCAATCAGCTAATACAAGGTACGAGCCCAGAACGCCTTTGGCTTTTCCGTGATATCCCCACGCTACAGCAACGCTTTCTGAATCTCCTGCCGATGATGCTCCTTGCCTCTCATCAGCTTTCGCTTCTGGATTCACACGCTTCATCGTGTATTCAATTGCAGCCTTGACAAGCCCTGCAATATTGATTTCGGCGCCGATTTTAATTTTTGTCGAAGCGACCTTCGTATCATCCGAATGTCTGCTTATTTCGCCACTCTGTTCCACAACGTGGTACACACTCTCGTTCGGTGAATAATAGCCAAGGCAATCCAGAGGATATTCACAGGCATGAAACCCACGCTCGCACGCCTTGGCACTTGGCTCTTCGTAGCTTTCACCTTCTTTATACTGGAAGTCGCTACAAGTCATATCCTGCTTGAATCCCTTGTATGATGTAATCTTTTCCATCATGTTTTCCCTTTCTTTACCTTTTTGATTCCGAGTAATCCTCGAATCACGTTTGCCGGATATTTTACATTATTTCCAAATCGTTGTTCATTGATTTCCATTAACGCATTAAGGGCTTCGATTCTTCCTATTAAGATCGCATACTCTTCCACAACCGTCTCCGGTTCAAAATCAATGCCGTGTTTTTTCTTTCCCATTCTTACCCCCTATGCTATTCCCTCCGCGTTCAGTATCTTCTTTCTTATTGCGTCAACGCCTTTCTGATACACCAATGTCTTTGTGGATACGCATTGTTCGCCGTTTTTGGAATATTTCTGTTCGATTACTCTAAACCAACCGCATTCGACATATCTCTGGTATGGTACATTCCACCTGTCCAGAATTCCAATGTTGCGTAAGAATTCAAACAAGTTATTTCTGCCGTATCCTTTGATTCCCAAAACTTTTGAAACCTCATTCATGGAAATGGCGGTCTTGCTGTCAGCCACAGCGTCGAAGAATTCTGCTTTTGGCTTCATCTGCTCAATCTGTTTATCTTTTTGCGAGATGATATTTTGGGCAACGATTAAGGCGTTCGCAACGATCTGCTCTGGTGTCAAGTTTTCCTGTCCGAAGATGTAGCCTCCATTCTTGCGAATAGAAGGGAGAACAGTATCAAATACCCAATGCTCAAACTTCTCGGCAGATGGGAGCTTGCTATGGGCAATCAACCGGTATACATCTCCTTCTGGGATGAAAGACATCTCAATCATTTTACTGGGAGACTGTGGATGGGGTACGTCACGTTTCGTTACGCACCGACAATGGTCAATAATTGCTTTCCGAGGATTGGAATACCCAAGCGCATTAGCGATGTCGCTTGCGGCAAAATATGTTTTTTCATCAATGTCAAGGGTACGGACTCTTCCAAATTCTTCGGAATTAAATACCTGTAATTCATTCATTAGTTTCCCCCTAAAATATCCGATATAGGCACGCTCAAACATTTTGCTACTTTTTGAACACTTTCAGCTGTTGGGGAATGCTTATTCCATTTACTAATGCAGCCTTGAGAAAATCCACATTCCATTTCTATTTTCCTAATCGGAATATTTCTTTTCTTCGCAAGTAACTTAATTTTGTCGTAAATCAAGTTCAAATCTCCTTTCCTTATTAATTTCTGAAAATATCACAACATTTATTGACATAGTTCTGAATATATTCTATAATCAAGCTACCACACAAGAATATAAAAAATAATCCATGGCATTTTTAATGTCCTTATTTTGTTGCGATATTTTCAGAGGTGATAGTTACATTATAAGCGATATTTTCAGAATGTCAAGTATTATTTTTGCGTTTTTTTCAGAAGTGAAAGGAATTCAAAAAATGACATTACGAGATAGAGTTAAGTTTCTCTGCGCAGAACAAGGAATTTCGCTTAATTCTTTAGAACTAGCATGCGGAGTTGCCAAAGGATATGTAAGCAAGCTGGATAAGAGTGCTCCTAATGCTGAAAAGTTGCGAAAAATCGCAACTTATCTTAATGTATCAGTAGATTATCTAATGACGGGAAAAGAAACTGGAGACTATTTCTCTGACGAGTCCGCACACCTCGTGGCGAAAATAAGAAAAGACACCGAACTATCCAAAGCACTGCAAAAATACTTTGAACTGTCCGATGCCAAAAAGAAGCACGTTGTGGAGCTGATTAACTTGTTATCCGAATGAGGTGGAGTTATGAACGTTACAGAAGAAACTGTTCTTAAAGCATTGGTTGAATTAAGAGATTCATATGGAAAAACCGACTACGATATTGTAGCTAAGAAGCTCGGTATTGATTTTGTTACGCTCGGCAAGTATCTTGAGCCGCTCAGAAGAAAAGGTTATATTACCCAGGTATTTGAAGATGCCACTGTTACCGAAGCAGGATTACGCGAATACTATAGGGTTAATCCTTAAAACGAAATCTGCCGAATTTTTGCTGGCACAATTCTTCGGAAAATTCATCGTTTTTTACGGGATGTCCGCTTCCCGGCTCACAAAGCATTTCAGCCGGGAGCAACCCCAAAATTTTCAATACAATCATTGTGTTGAATATGGGTATCTTTTTTCTGTGTTCACTTCCTAATATAAGCATGTTTAAGGTGCATAAATCATTATACTGTTCTTCCGTCAGGCTTATTCCCACATGGCGGAATCCGTCTATAGTCGTGTCGATCTGTCTATCCTTCATTTTTCTTCTCTCCCTTCACGATATCATCCAATATAATATAGATGTACCGCAGAATTTTATCATCATTAATTTTTCCAACGAGCTGCATAATCTTTTCTTTGTAATCCCCCATGTTTCAAGCCCCCTTACTGCACAGGTTATGTCTTAATATTAGAACATATGTTCTGTATTGTCAATATGTTTCTATATTATGATCATATTCGGCTTGTGGGAATATTATGCTTAGATCCATGATGATTCTCGTTAAAACGAAAAAATGGGGCGGTTTTTTCCCGCCCCATAATTTTAATCAATATACCAACGTTCTAATGATCCATCGTCTCCGGTCCCATGCCAGCAAGCGCCCTGGAAATCTCCCCTCTCTTCAAGATAATACCATTTTCCAGCTCCGGTTTTCTTTCCATCCCATTGAACCCATCCGCTTAGCATATATCCAGAGTTTCCAAAGAGATACCGATGATGGTTAATAGTCTTCCAACACATTTTAGGATAAGTTCCATCAGCATTTCTCCACCACCAACCATTTTCATCATGTACCCATCCTTCTTTCTGCTCTTGAACAGGTGTAAGAAAAAGGGTTCGTTCCGATTCTCGTCTTCTGGTAAGCCCTGTCAGCACTTTTCCGCCAGCTTTGTTGTACTGAAGAATTTTCTTTGCAATCGTTGACCGTTTTCTGGTCCCGTTTGCAGTTAACTGGTCGATGGAGCCGATGTTGTACGCAAAAGAAACCAGTGCATCATATTCGTTCTGGTTCCAGATATAAATGCCATTGTATTTTTCAACTTTCGGGCCATACTTCACATCAACTGATTTTTTCAACCACTCATCTGCCGTTGCTTGATTGATTTTCAATCCGCTTACAATAGCAGTACCGGTAATTGCTCGGTCTGCATTGGTCGTACCGTAACCGATGGTCCAGACTCCAACACTGTCTTTATATGCCGTCAATCGGCATCCCTCGAAGCTTTTTATTAGATTTAGTCCATTTTCGCTAATCTTCATAAGCATATCTCCATGATAATTATCACCTGTTGGCTTTAGGCCGCCCGGATACCGCCGGACCCGGAGAGGTGGATCACCGCCTTCCTTATTTCTTTAGTGATAGGATTTCATTTTCCTGTGCAAGAGTAATCCAGCCTTTTAATACAGCTGAATCAAGTGCTGTTCTACTGATTTTTCCTGATAAATACATTTTCTTTAAGATGTTATACATATTATTACGCTCCTAACTGTCCTGCGACTAAGAATTCAACTGTTTCCTCGAGATCTTTATATTTCTGCTGAAGATCCGGCTTAGATAAAGTCATAATCATCACTGTACCGGTATGATTTACAGTTTCATAATCCGGCTCATCCTCCGTACCGTTATTTACGGTTTCGCTGGAGATTACATAATCTAGCTGTTTTGCCATTCCTTTGTACTGCGTATATCCCAGGATGGTTTTCATAGGCTCTCCATCGGAGCCGAGGATATAGACTTTCTCAACATTTAATTCTACAGCAAAGTCTTTCTCGACCTGTTCAAATGTCTTTGTTCCCGGAAGAAAGACCAGCGTGAGCGTTTCATCGGATTCTCTCACGCCTCCGGCCACCAGGTCATAGACGTTTCCATTTGATAATTTTAACTGTTCCATAAAATCCTCCTTAAAATTTTATTGAATTTTTTGTTACATTTTGGAAAATATTCCGTTCATATTGATGTAGGGCGTGACACATCCTACACCTTTCCCAAAAGCGGCTCCCAAAATCCCCAGGGAGTCGCTTTTTTGTTAAATTTTTTCGAATTGAGTTTTCTATCCTCCGATTGATTTTCAAGCCCATCGATTGATTTTTCGCCTCGAATGCTCTTCCCATGTTCCCGACATAAATGTCTGGATCCTCAAATAACAATTTGAGTAAGAAAGCTGATGCTACGTCTTTATCGAGCTATGCACTAAAGTCGGATTTGACTGCATATTCTACAAAAGCACAGCTTGAATCGACTTTTATAAATCTAATTAACAAGCGCTATGTGAAAATAACTGCCGCTGAAAATTATTCCAATTACGGAATTATTTTTGCAGTAACCTCTCATGGAATACTCTGTGTTTATAACTCAAACGGGAACTTTACAACACTATTTGAGAGTGCAGGTAATAGTGTAAAAATATCTGCTTCTGGTCTGGTTACAACAATCGATTGTGTTTCGACGTATACTCACGGCTTTATTTTGCGGGGCGGATCGCTAAAAGATATGCCGTATGAAATATCATAATCATGATTATAAATACAGAACGGAAATTTGTATCCATTGAGATGACGGTATGCTAATACTTGCATTTAATCCATCAGCCCAACTATATGATAGCTCAAAATCACCGGCAATCTTAAAGGATTTACCCGTGTTAGATGTTTTGTTTCCGGCACAAAATAGATATGCAAAGTGACCGTTGGGATTACCGTTACCTATACTATGCCCAATAATCAACGCGTTTTGGTCATGAGTCATTTTTAAACTTACGGATTCGTTGTTTAAGTATTTCATAAAACATTCTGGCTTTGAATCTAAATCCGACTTTAAAGCATAAGTATTCCAATCTGTCCAGGCGTCTGAATTATTACGCTCGCGCTTATAAATGGTTCCATTAAATGACCATGCGACTTGCCAGCCATACTTGCCAGTGTCGTTTTTCCACATCTGACCGAACCAGCGATTAGCTGTGGTTATAGGCGAATCAGTATTGCTTGTAATATCAATAAAGTAGGTATATTCTGCCTCTGCTTTATTCCAGGCATCTGCAAAAGTGTTTGCGGCGAGAAAGCGGAGATTTCCAAATTTACTCAAATTGTTATTTACTGAATTGAGCCCAGCCGTTAAGTTATCAAATCCACCCTCAAGCGCAGTACCCATTCCGATTCGTTCAACCAACGAATGAATATATGCGCTACTCGGCACTTTGTTCCCATCATTTACATCAATCCCGGAAATCATATTCTTGAGCAAAGCATTTTCATCCAGATTCATAGTTGTTGCAATGGCTTTGGACACCTTGCCTAAAACTGACTTGATTGCTTCACCGGCAATAATATTTGCAAGTTCCGTGGCCTGTTTAAACGTAGTATTTACGGTTAGGGTACCGTCTTCACCCACGGTGATATCATCGCTGCCTTTGACAACTCCAAGTGCATCCTGTTGCGCAGTATTCACAGACAGTTTGCCGTCTTCTCCCACTGATGTAGTCGTTCCATCCGGCATTACGGTTCCAAGGCTGTCAGCGGTCGCTTTTTTCGTTCCCACTGCCGATACCTGCCAATAAGATGTATCTGTTGGAAGTGTTCCAACCGGCGGCTGCACTTTTGCCACATAACTGCTTCCGTCATATGATACTAAGTTGTTTACTTTATACTGTGTCTCGACGTTCCATTCGCCTTTAGGCACAATCGCTACCTGTCCATAGTTTACAGCCATTACGCCGTTACCTCCATTTCTTCTGATCCGACTTCTCCATAGAACGCTCCATCCTCGAGCCAGAATCTCATTCCTTGTGCTTTCTTATCGCTCATAAGAGCACCGGTTTCCAGGTCAATAAAAAACTGCGGCACTACTAAGCTTGCCGCGGCATCGATCTGATTCTTTAATATTTGAGATTGTTCATAGTAATATTTTGCATTATCTTGTGCGTCTTCCGCAACAACGCCACCGACCGCATACCTCTTAGCATCGTTAGCACTGTCTAATGCATCAGCTGCTTTTGTGGTCGCTGTCCGCTCACTACTCGCCGCCTCCTGTGCTTTCTGAGATGCTAACGTAGCTTGTGAAGTTGCCGTGGATGCCTTCTCTGATGCTGTTTGCGCATCCGCCGCCGCACTGTTTGCTGACGCCGCTGCATTAGTCGCCTTAGAAGTTGCAATTGCTGCCTGTGACGTTGCTGTCTCTGCGTCCCGTGCTGTTGCCGCTGCATTAGTTACCGTAGTTTCAGCCGCCTGCTTCGTACCCTCATAGTAATATTTCGCATTATCAGTTTCGCTACCCTCAAACTCAGAATCTCCAATAGTGTACCTTTTTGCAAACTTTTGATACTGAAGCGCTGCATCTCTGGCATTCTGCGATTCAATCATGTACTGGCGAAACTCTGATTGAATGGTGGGGTCGAGCTTATCCATAGTTACTGAACCGTCTATTATCCGGGCTGTAACTTCTCGATCCGTCATACCGAATGCGATTGTGGCAGAACTTTTAAAGGTATTGATGAATTTGGCGATATCCACACTCTTTTCAGTTCCATCAGCAAGTGTTAGAATAATGACACCTTCGTCCGTGACGTCGAAGTTTGTAACAACACGCTCGATATCCAAATCATACGTTTCAATAGCGCCATTCAGTTTTGTAACAGTGATAACACCTGTCTTTGTATCTACATTTACAGATTTTACAAGTGTATTAGCAATCTCCATGGACAATTTTGAAGCATCCAGTTGGACGATCCTAATGTCCGCCTCTTTAACACCGTTTTCAAGGTGCAGAAGGTTAGTTCGATTCAGCGCCGTCTTCTGCGACGGAAGGTTTTGCCAGTCTGTAATTACATAGAAGGTCTGATATGCCATTAGGATTCACCCTCTTTCTTCCTCGGCCCGTCATCTGGACCACCTTTTTTGTGTTTTATGATTGCTTCATCATTCTCCTCTACAAAATGTCCGGAATCCAAGATGTTAGCAAGTTCAGCAAGTGCACGGATATTTTCAACACCCTTAACTGTAATCGAATTAAGGAGCGCCCCGGCACGTTTCATGAGCTCATAATCATATTCAAGTGTTCTCTTTTCTTCCATTCCACATATTCTCCTTAACTCTTATAATGCCTTTCAAGGTATACATATAGATAATCCATTCCTTCATAATCTGGATAATCATTGATATTCGGCTTGTTTTTTGGATAGATTTCGAGCCAATCTGATCCCCATGATCCATCGAGGTCGTATCCTACTTTTAATGATGACACACTACCAGAAATGCTTGACGATCCACCTGAGATGCTTGTCCCGTTCAGATACAAATTACCGCTTATGTGCAGTGATCCACGGATGTGAGTTTCCTTGTCAGCATTGACAACAAAGGCATAATCGCTTTTGCCACGATATCCAGCCCACAAATACAAGCCTTTAGAGTTTGACGGATTTCCAGACATTCCGGTCATCTCATCGGATGATTGAAAAATACTCCTACCGTACTCATCCGAACACACAAAATCACCAATCCTAACAATAGCGGATGAGTTTCCATAACCATCTTCCACATTGAGGATTCCATCAGCAACATTCATTGTAGATCCTTCAATGTGTCCACCACTAATTGTCGCACTGCGATCTGATCCATCATCACCAACAAGGCCGTTATCATCTATGGTCCAGTTTCCGATTCTTCCGGACTGCGCTGTGATTTTTCCACTTGCCTCAAGATCACCTTGCTCTGTTACTTTAAGATTCTTTGAGTTGATAACGAAATGTCCCGTTGTCATCTCGATCTTATTTCCAGTGATTTTCAACTCTGAGTTAAGATTTTCGGTTACTTCACCTTTCGTAACCTTTTTATTAACCTCAAGAGTAATTGCATCCGCCGTCTGGGTAATTTTCGTCGACAGCTCTCCCTCAGCTTTTGTAGCACGAGAGACCTCAGATGTAATGGCTTCTGCCGTCACCTTAAACTGGGCTTCTGTATATTCTTTAAGATCTGTAACCCGAACAGAAACCTCGTCCACATCTTTCTTTAATATTGCGGCTTTTCCCTCTAATTGGATAATTTTCGATGCAGTGCCGAAATTCTGTTCAAGATTCATCCCGCCGGACGACTCGAAAACATCGCTCATCCCCTGCATTCCAGAGAATGTGCGCTTAAAGCAGTATGTTTCAATAACGTCATCCGTGGTATAACATACAAGTCCATCTCCGGGTTCTACCCACGGTAATCCCGGGCATGTGATTTTTGACGGCCTGTAACTGATTTTCGAAATAATATCATATACAGTTCGGGCAATTTCCGTCAGCTCCTCATTGCTCTTTCCGTAAGCAAGGAAGTTTCCCTGGATAATATAGGTATTTTCTCCGCCGTAATCTGTGGGATATAAAGCGCCCACATCGCCCTCTTCCTGCCGGATCTGAACACGGTCAACTGAATTGACTACATAATCCTCATACGTCGTGTCTGATTGCTTATATCTCGTAAGCATTTCTGTGTTCTCAGCTGAAGACAAGTCACTAGGAAAGAGTTCTTCGTCTGGAAACAATGCTTCGTCTGGAAAGAGTCCGGCTCCTTCAAGGAACGTATATTTTACTCGGCCGGTATTATCTACCCGTCCAAAGCATCCATTGAGCTCACATATTGCTTTAAGGGTCTCAATTCCGCTCAACTGCTGCGGATCGATTGTTTTTGTTACAGGCATATTATCAAGCGGAAGGCCCACGTCTACCTGCTCGACACCAACATATTCGCAAAGTGAAGTTCGAAACTCTTTCAGTGATAACGGGAACTTAAGACTCTGATACCATTCCGCAACATCGACCTGGAATTTCTCCATTCGATTATATGCAGTGATTTTCTTTTTCCTTCGGTCTGCTTGCCTGACAAAGCTTTTTACAATATACACGCCAAGCATCAGTTCATATCCGCCCACCTCGACGGTAGCAACAAACTCTAACCCGGTTAAATCCTGCAAAACATCAGCAACCATAATCTCCAGCTGAGCCGCATTACACTCGCCGAACGTCAGGCCGTCACTTTCGCAAAGGCTTTCTGTAATTGCCAGAGACTCCGACACGATCTGTGCATTATCGATTACATATATCGGCTCCTGATCTATTGGGAACAAATCATCAGACGGGAACAGTAAATCGTCCGGATAGATCATCTGGAATTTTTCGCCGTAAAACCGAAGCTTTATATCACGCTTCTTACTCAGCTTATTATTATTCTCTCGGAAAAGGTTTTTGATTTCTTCTGGAATTTTTAACAAATCTTATCCCCTCTCCTCTCCATACTCAATGAATGCGACTCGGAACGGATTATAGAGAATATCATTTATATTTTTGTAAACCATATATGGTTCAAAAGAAATGTCTGGAATATATGCATCCCCTGTCTGATAACGATTTCTTCTCGGATTCCAATACTCGATCTGAATCATGTTGTCTTCGTCATCATTTGGAAAGATTTCCAGAAACTCCTGCATCTGCGCAAGTCTGAGCGGCTTCACGTCAAACTCTATCTTTGTCGCTTTTGCTGGCAGCACATTTCTGTTGAACCGGCCATTTCCGTCCGTATAATCATCGAGGTCCGTTTCCTGATCCGGCGTGATTTTATATGTCCCGGCATGGATGAATTTGTTCGGCAGGATAGTACCGTTGATTTTTAATAGCCATCCTTCAAATCCATACATTCTACATTCCTCAAAGTATTCACGAAAAAAGCCACCGGATGATTACTCCGATGGCTTTCACAATTTCTACGAGTTTATTATAACATGTTCCTTCCCTACTTTATAGCTGACGTTCTGAGACATTTGGTGACATTAGTCAACGCCAGCCCAGCCGGTACGGAAGGTCCGTTGTTGGAATTTCTGCTGTCCGCGGCGAGTCGCATTAAAAACAGCATCATCTCCAATTTTCAGTTCCTTATTATTGATGGCCGTGATGATCCGTTCCAGAACATCGAGCTGCTGTTTCTGCTGATATTCGTTCTCCGCCATACTAGCATCCAACTCAAATCTCATGACTCCGGCTGCCTCTGATAAACTGCTGTAATCCGGCTGATAATCCACGGTTGGAACAGAATAATCGAGTTTCGGAATGCTGATCTGTGTTGCGGCGATCCGGCTGGTAAACTGGTCGATATCATCATAGATGTCACCGAATTTATCTACGATACCATTTCCAAGGCCGATTGTGAAGTAATCACCGATCTGAAACGCCACCTTAGACGGAGAATTCTCATCAAACCCTTTTTTGAATTTGTCTATAACGCCATTTACAAAAACAGAAATCTTATCGCCGATCCAGCTGACCATGTTGTTCATGCCTTCCCACAGTCCTTTAATAACGTTCGCGCCTACACCTCTTATCTCTTCCGGAAGCTTTCCGAAGAATCCAACCACGTTAGAGATAATAGTCGGAACTGTATTTTTAAAGAACGAAATGGTCTGCGTTCCCCACTGTGTGATCTTATCTTTGATTTTTATGATTTCATCATATGCTTTTCCTGGAAGTGCAGAAAACCAGGTTGCTACACTGCTGATTACGTTAGATACATAGCTATTGAACGTAGAGATCGTCTGATCCTTCCAGCTTGTAAGCTTCCCTAACCACTCATTAAAGGTTGCCGCAAATCCTTCTGCAATTCCAAGTAGGATATATTGTCCTATCGGCTTAGTCTCTTCAGCCGGTGAATGAATTCCAAACAACTCTTTTAACTTTGATAGCGTATAATCGAAAAGATCTGTTAATGGTTCAAATAAGAAAACCAATGCCGCTGTGATTCCGGTTCCAATTCCCTTTACGACATTTTCCGCTAGTTCGCTCAAACTGTCTGCTGTAAAAGCCGCATTCCAATAACCTTTAAATTCTTCCCATATTGCTTTTGCATCATCGAAATTAAAGATCTTATCGGAAATCTTTCCCCAGACATCCCCAGACCAATCAACTGTCGCAATAGCATCTACTATTAGTCCTGCGAGTCCACCTACCACTGCGCCAATTGGTCCTGCAAACACTGCGCCAATCCCAGCGCCGGTCACAATTGTCAGGCTATTTGCCATTGCATTCAGTACGGTTTCACCAAAGTAAGTGGAAATAAATTGAGAGATTGCATCATCAATCTGCCTTCCTATTTCCATGACAAATGGGGAATTTAACAGCGACGATATTCCACCAACTGCTGAAAGTGCATCAACTATATTAAAACCTGCAAACTGGACTTTTAGAACAAGACCTGTAAATGCTGTACTAAACCATCCAGATATCTTCGTTTTAATATTGTCAATAAAGTCTTTCTTTGCATCTGTAAAATTTTTGACAATCTTATCAGTTATTAGCTTTCCTATGCCTGTAAATTTCAAGACCCCAACAGCTGAAAAGATGGCTGTTTCAACCGGTGCAGCATCAAAGGACGCCCCCCATACTTTCATTCCAGCATCAATAGCTTTCCAAAGCAGTTCTCCAACCTTATGCCCGATCCCCTCAAAGTCCAGTTCCGCCAGAAATGTTCCAATATCTGTACCGATCTGCGTCCAATCAATGTTATCGATTGCCGTGATTGCCGTATCCAGAATTCCCTTCGCCCACACATTTAATGTCTGTGCGAGGCTTGCGAAATCGAATGTCGAGAAGAACCGGTTCACTCCGGCAGCGATAGACTCACCGAAGTTCGTCCAATCAAACGTGGTTCCAAATGCAAGTGCGGCATATACAGCTGTATTCAGTGCGCTGGCAATTGTCTCACCGACAGCTCCGAACAGGTTAGGGGAAATCAGACCGTTGAGGAACTGAGCCAGCCCGGTGCCAAACCCTCGTGCTTTCTCATAGATCGCATCCCAGTTGATATCATTCATGGCGCTTGCAAGTGTCACGCCGATATACTGGCCGAGGCCTTGAAGGGAATCAATATTACTTCTGTACTGATCGAAGATGGAATCCATCTGAACCAGTTGAGCTCTGGCAGCCTCTAACGCCCCAGTATCAATTCCACCAGCTCCACCGCTACCTTTTTTCTTCGAGTCATCAGTAGTCATATTGTTGACTTCTTGCCATCCTGCAATATACTTGCTGAGTTTCTTCGCATTGTCAGCGGCATCGCCAGTTCCGTCCGCCATTTCATCCGCTCCAGCTCCGGCATTCTCGAAATCATTTGCAATTCCGCCTGAGTCGATTTCAATGGTCCATCCAAAAATTGCTCCAAGTGCATTTGCTACTGTCTGAGCAAACTGAATCACTTTTTCCATTACGCTGTTCAGCGTAGTGATAAGAGGTTTAAATGCACTGATAAGAGTTCCACCAACTACTGTTCCAAGTGCTTCAAACTGCTGTGCCAGGATTCTGGTCTGATTCGCCCATGTCACATAATGTTATCGCAAAGGCTTTTTATCCTCTGCTTCTTATAGTTTCCTATAAGGTCGGCGTACATATTCAGCCCTATGGGCTGTCGGTTACTCTTGGGGATATTTTATTCTATACTCTTTTCAAATAAAAAGAGCATAGGTTCAATCCCTACGCTCTACAATGTACTATATCCTTTACTATATAGTCTTATCTCGGTATTAACTTATTGACTTATCCATTTAAAACCATATGCAGTTCTGTCCAGCTTGTTAATTACTTTATATATGGGCTTGTGATTTACTCCAAGCGCCCTACCTGCCTCTGCAACATTTTTAAATATATTCAAAACCTTGCCACTTTCTATATCTATCTGGGAAACTTTTATTCCCTTTTGCCCTTGCCTGTATAAATTCAAGTCTTTTATTGGATAGTTTTCTTCATAAACAAAAATATATCCCCTAGATAATTTATACGTATTGGACAAAACACCTGAAATTGTTGTCCTATTCGCACCAGTCTTCAAAGCAGCTTCAGCCACGCTTTTATATCTTGCAATAAATTTTCCATCTGCACTGCATTGTATAACAGCTCGATTACATGCCGATTCTGGCTTCTGATATCTTTTTGTTTCGCCGTTCAAGTAATCTGATTCGAACATGAATAAATGGTTTTTACACGTTAGTGCTAAATTCTTACAGCATAGCAAAACCGTTGAATTAGTAAATCCATCTTGACGTTCTGCATCCATCGCACTGTCATAACGTTTTACAAAATTTCCATCTTTATCCAGGCATACAACAGGTCTTGCATTGTGTCCTCCAACTCCACCTTTATTTTCATTATATCCATTTCTATAGGTATCATACAATTCGATATAATGTTTTTCTAATTCAAGCGCCTGTTTTCTATTATTGCAAGTTTCCAACAATTCCCATTCGAAATTATCAATCCCATATTCTTTAATTGCATCGTGGAACAAACAATCTTCCTTTTCATAACATCTCATATGTTGCCATATGCGAGATCTCCAATTATTAGTCTGCCCTACATACGCTTTCCCATTAACTTTATTTGTGGCTTTATAAATATAATATGTTCGCACTAAATCACCTCAAACATATTATATCTCTTTTAATATATATAAGTCAACTTAGTCTTCACCGATTTTAACCGATTTTTTCATAACACATCACTGTGTTAGGCGGCACACATTCTACCGCTTGTTCTGGCGAAGTCATTTTGTGCTGCTGTGGTGTTCGACATTACATACGCATACCGCAGCATTGTCTTCTGTGCTTGAGACATCGACGTAATGTTAGCGTCTATGCCTTGTTTCATCGCCCACTCTTTCAAAGTAGCGTTGGTTAGATCCAAGCCATACTTTCTTAGAGGCTCTGTCTCACCGGTAAACACGGACTGTAAGCTTTTTGCAACATCATTCTGCTCCACGTTGTAGAATGATGCCATATCTCCGGTAAGCTTCGTCAGCTCAAGGGACATGTCGGACATCTTTTCCTGCGAGATCCCCATCGCCGTTCCCATTGCCTGGAAACGTCCTGCAACCTGTTTCACGGTCAGCTCTGACATGCCAAAATCCTTAATGGAATGGCTTGCCAGTTCATCTACCTTGTCCGCCATTTTTCCGAAGGTTACGTCAACGACATTCTGTACCTCGGTCAAGTCACTGGAAAGATCGATGGACTTCTTAAATTGTCCAAGCGCCCGAATTGCAAGCCAGTATGTGGCATAGAATTTTCCGATGGCGCCAGCCAGCCCGCTGAAACTTCCTTTTGCTTTTGATGTAGTTTTCGGTAATAAACTGAAATTCGATATCAGTGATTTAGTTGCCGTTCCGGCTCTTCCGCCGGTAGATGCCAGTTGTGCCAATGCCTGGGTCATCTGAATGAGGTTCGCACTGACTTTCGGCGCTGTAGACAGCGTCTGCATCATCTGTTTTAAGGCATTTCCCAGAGCAACGATATTACCCTGTGCTGCTCTACCGGCTGCCGCTCCTCCGAGTTTACTTATCGACCCAGTAAGTTGTTCAAGCGCTGAGTAATCAAATCCACCAAAGTCAATTTTCACAAGCCCTGCCGCAAGATTTTGCAGTGCTGATGTGAGTGCCGGGATATTCTCTTTTGCCTGGGTTACTGTTTTTCTTCCGAGCAGGGCTATCGCATTTGCAATATTTGCTATTCCCTGGGAATCAAATACAAGAGAACTCATCCCGGAAATGCTTGTCGCCAATGTTTTAATCGCATTTGCCGCAGCCGTGACGCCCTGAACATCAACGCTAGAAATCTTTCCTAATCCGTTTGCAATTCTCGTGAAGTCAGCTGTTTTTGTGGTGGCTGAGAATACGCTCATGGCAGATGTCATTTGTCGTATTCCGGCTGACAAATTCGAGAACTTTGTAACGTTTACCCCGTTAAGTGATGTTGCCAGATTCGCAATGGTGGTCGCTAACTTTCCGAGAGCCTTTTCAGCTTTACTGGTATCCGCTGATATTTCCAAATTTAAGCTGTCAATTGTATTATCAGCCATCGCATCCTCCATTCCCTACTAAAAAAAGGGCGACAAGGTTTTATCCCTGCCGCCCTTTCATTGCATTTTTTGCCATGAGATCGAGCTGCAACAGCATCTTTTCATGGCGGTCCGCAAGTTCATTTTCGTCCATTGATTCAACATCGATCGGATCTTCCGTTTTCATAGGATTCTTAGGATATTTAATCTTGGTTGAAAAATTCACTCCGACCGAGTACATTGTGTAGTACCCTGTCACCCATGCCTGATATTCTGCTCGTTCCCAATCATTTTTTCTGCGATCCCAAAATCCCTCAATCGTAGACCGAACAATTTTAGGAGTCATATGCATGAATTCCTTATAGGTAATTCCACATTTCAGTGCTTCTGGAAGAAGTTCATTTAAAATTACTTCCCGGAAGCTTTTTTGTTTGCTCTTCTTTGGGCCCGATTCGGTGTTACGCTGGATTCTTCCGTTTTCTGCGCCCCGCTGAATACTTTTTCCAGGCCCGTCCGTTTGAAAAAACCATCTTCACCCATTTGCTCAAGGCAGAGATTGATTAAATCAACAGGTGTATCAGTTCCATCTTCTGCGTGATCGATATAATACTGTTTAGCAAGACGCTTCGCATCTACGAATGATGTGACAGTACCGTCTCCATCTTCTCCATGATGCTCAAGAAGTCCCATATAAAATAAGGTGATGGCGGTTCGCGGGATATTCGTAATAGTGCTCTTAAGCTTGTTCATAATAGCTCCAACAGCTTCTTTTTTATCCACGGTGTTCATCCCGTCGGTCACCTTATCCATGTTTACTGCCCCGGCGGTATTTCCGAGGAAGTCAAGCAGAGATTCAATTCCCTGGTCATAAAGAGATGCTTCAAGAGAATACTCGAACTTATACTCTTTATTCCCGATTTTCAAAACCTTATACATCAATTATTCCTCCCGTAAAAATTGATTATTCTCCCTCGGTTGTCGGTTTGATCGCTGTCAGCAGTCCCTTGTACTCATCGATGGCAAGAGAAAGTTCTGCAACAAGCAGCGCGTTCTGATCAATAGACGGCATAGGAATATGTCCGCCCGGCTGTGCCACGATGAAGAATGCTTTCTCGAGATACGGAGACCATACGGTAAACCATGTTCTCTTATTCTCTGCGAGTCCTGCTGCCGCATCATCAAGCATTTTCTGATAAACCGGCTCTGTTTCGTTTGTAAGGTTGAAGGAGAATGTCCATTCTCCACCGGTGTCCTGTCTGCCCGCGATGGAACGGGTGATTTCATCCTCGATTGCGGATGCATCGATAGTCTCTGTACTTAAGTCGATACTTCCGATTGAGTTTGCACGCTGAAGCCATGTATACGCCGTCGGCGGTGTACCCGCGATAGTTTCAACAGCATAACCCAGACGCATCTTAAGGGTACTAATGCCCGGTACATTTGCTATTGCCATATAAAACTCCTTTCAAATAAAAAAATCACCCATCGGGGGTGATTCTCTGTTTCTTATTTTTTACTTTGCTTTACGCACTGGTTAACGCCTACCGCCGCCAGCCCGGATACTGCTCCGACCGCCGCCGCCGTGATCACATCCTGTGCCGGAAAGTCCGGCATGACAAATAACCCGACAATTCCAAGAATAACTCCGGCGGTTCCGCAAATCTCTGGAATGTATTTATCGTTGATTTTCTCAAAATCTTTGCACCAACCTCCGGCCAAATAGCAGAGCACTGTGATTGCTGCAATTCCCGCGATTCCAAAATCCATACTCCGATCTCCTTTCTGCATTTTTTTGCATAAAAATAGCGCCCATTTCTGGACGCTGATACATGAGTTCACTTATTCCATTTAATTTTAGCATATACAGCTGAGTTATTTAAGCTGACATTTGCAGACATTTTGTGATATTTAAAGTTCGCCACAATACAGCCTGTTATATCTACTCAGCAAACGCTTAATGCTGTTATCCGCATTTTTTTGTAATTCCGGTCCGTAGGTCCGTTGGAATCCCATATTCACCATCGCTTTGTGGGATGCATCGTCAATCTCATATACCTTTGTAAGTGCTTTGCTTCCACTTGCGAAACTATCAACCTGGAATGCAACCCGGATTCCGCACTCATCTCCTTCGAGATCTCCATTGACTCTCGGTGCTCCCATCAAAAGAAGTCTCGCATAGGTTTTCTTTCCCGACACAATGGTCTCACTAGGCTCCATGGAATAATTCCCTTTACCCACAATAGGCTGAATTTCTTTTCCCCAATTTTCAAAAACTTCCGCTACAGGAACTTTTAATGCATCCATTTCCCTTATCCTCCAAACACTTCTTTTGCGACTTCTCTGACTTGTATCATGATCGCTTCCTCGGCATGATACATCGGCATATACGCCCGGTTACCATAAGAGTGGTGCTTCTCTCCGTTTTCATCAATCCACCACCATCCGTACGGAGAATCCCAATGTCCTTTACCTGGGTATGTTCCCATTCCATATCCATTTCCACTGGGGAGTGGATAATCCTTTGTTCCGTAGGTTATACCGGCTGAGAACTCCAGAAACAGCACCTTATCCCCAGAAAGTCGTATTGCTGCTCCAATAATATCTCCGTTACTTGCATTTATGACTTCTGTATGATATGAACCTTTTTCTTCACTGGGAATGCTTTCCATTGTCTGTCTCACCACGTCGAGACCCAGCTTACTGAGCTTGCTTACAAGTATTTGACATTTTCTTTGCAAGTCATTGCTATATGCCAAAATTTGATTCCTCATCTCTTCAAGCCTACTTGCTGATAATGTGCATTTAATCTTCCTCGCCATCGTGCCCTCCAATTTTAACGATTCCATATCGGGCAATTGCGCCCTTCTTTGTATCAATTATCTTATCCAGCCTGTAATCTGGAAGAACTGTCGGAAGTCCATTATCATCGAGCAGGAGATCTCCGTCCTCGTTCAGTTCCGGGGCTACGTCAATCCACAGTACCCATCCCTCTTTTGGCTTGAATTTATTCCACCTGGATTTCCAGAATGTCAAATAGCGATCATATGTCGGCACGATTCCGGCTGATATCTCTTCCGGGGTTCCAGATGTGGAAGAAACCGTCATGCGTTGGATCACTGGTTTAGTATATTCTTGTACCGTGTCTATCTCGTCAAGTGTTTCTTTGATTTCGGAAAAGTACACATCTTGTCTTTGTCTTAAGTTGCTTCTCATTAAGCTACCAACCTTTCTATGATTCCCGGCATATAAAATATTGCTTTCCCGCCTAAAAGCCTGTACGTCTCAAAAAATATATGCTGTGCATAGTCTGCTACCACATTACATATAAGTTCTTCCATTTCTACCGAGTATTCGGGTTTGCTGTACAGTTTTATCGAGTCAAGAATACGATATTCCCACAACGTGACATGTGTCATCTCGTGAAGGAGCACCCTCAATAATAAGTTTCCAGACAATTCATCCGATAAAAATACAGTATTTTGCGAAGGATCCGTTACACCAAGTGTCCAGCTTCCAGTTCGGTCAATCAATATGGGGTTCTCCGGCGATACCCATTTTACAAACCACTCATTTCCATTTATCTCAAATTTCCTTATCAGATGGATCACTCCTTTGAAAAAAGCCCATGCTATTTTATAGCACAGGCTTTCTATTTACTCACTGCATTTTCTGAACGAGCTGGGTCATTTTGGCGCGATACTGAGTCTTCTGCTCAGGTGTCATATCTTTCCATACGTCCTGAACCATGCTTTCCATATCGTCGAACACGTCCTTTATAGAGTCCTCCATACGCTTCTTTGTGGCAGCGTCTCCGGACTCATGATAAAATCTCCGGTTCTCGTCAAAACGATCATAGGATCTTCCATGTCTGGAATCCACTTTTCCTCTTTCTGTATATCCCGGTTTCATGAAATCTGGATTATGGGTATATTCATTCAGCCAATCGTCCTCTCCCATGTACAGATACGGGCGATATCCCATGCGATGTCCGCGGCCTTTTGGCGCAAATCTTCCATCTGCATACCGATACCGATCATATCCCATCCTTCCATACGAATCTTCTTGCTCCTCATCCATAGCTTCGATAACCCGCATGTTCTTATCGTATTCTGTTAGATCCTTCGCAATATCGATCCACTGTCCGATTTCGTTGAGATCTGCAAGGCTTACGTTGTCAATTCCGACCGCTTCTACTTTCGCCTTAACACATTCCGCAATTTTTTCCGCAAATCTATGCATTACACTGCCCCCTTCCTAGTAGCCGCCGCTTTCTGGGTCACTAAGGTCCCATCACCGTTGATTGCCCGAAGATTATTGGTCGGGACGCAGCACGGATCTCCTAAGAGACGGAAAGTTCCTGTATCTGCTGTGGTGTGTACACGCATAGCGTACTTCGTTCTATTTCTTACTCCACTTGCAGTAAGCGGAGTACAGTTCCGTTTTGTCACCTGATAAAGTACCGGGCCAGTACCGATCTGAATCACAACAGGAGCATTGATCGTCACAGTGTCCGGGATGGTCTGCGCAATTACAATACAATACTTTTCTCCGTCGTTATAGCTTCCTGCCGGAATGGTTACAACGAGGTTTCCGTCCGTAAACGCTACTGCTGTGGAGATGACAAGTCTATTGCAGAGTTTACAAATATTTTTACAAGCCATAGTTTTAACCTCTCACTCAAATAAGAGGTGAGCCGAAACCCACCTCTTAGAATTAGTCAACCACTAAGGGTGAGTTTCTAGCAACAACCCGTGTTGTAGGTTCCGCATCCGCCGTACGCGTACGGTGCCGGTACCTGGAACGCCGGAATCGGCGTCGGATTGATTGCATTGATAAGCTGCTGAGTCTGTGCAGACATTGCAGTTGTGAGCAGTGCGCTCTGACGATCCTGAGATGCAGCATGTCTGAGATCGTTATTTTCAGCCTGGAGAGAAGCGATCTTCTCGTTGCACAGGTAGTCGAGGATAGCTCTTGTACCGGCGTTCTGGCTGTCGATAATATCTCTGGTGTTGCTGTTCATCGTATTCTGAAGAGCACATGTGTTGGTAGCCATGTTGTAGTTTACACCCTGAATCGCTTCACGGGTTTCGCAGCAACAATTAGCTAACTGTGCCTGTAATGCATTTGTATTCTGCATGTTGGCGATGGTATCAGCGTTAATAGCCTGCTGAATTCCGAATCCAGTCTGCATGACGTTTGTATTAATGCCGTTGAAGCCGGTAAGCATACCGTTATTTACAGCATAGAAACCATCACAAAGGCCGTTAGTGATTCCATCAAGCTTGCTGATAACTGCCTGGTTATCGAAGCCACGCTGGATGTCTGCCTGTGTAGCCGCTGTCGCTACATAGCCGCCGCCGTTATTTCCGCCAAAGCCGCCGAAGCCGTTTCCGCCCCAACCAAATAAAAGCGCAAATACTACGATGATCCAAAGCCAGCCGCCTTCACCGCCCCAGCCAAAACCGTCGGAACGGTTATTGGAGCCGCTTAATAAAGCAACATCACTCGCTGAGAGACCAGTATTCATCATAGCCTCTACCTCCTTATGATTTTATATATACAAAAATCAAAAGGCCGCGGTCCTTTCAATTAATGCAATCAAAATGATTATTTCATCCCAAACTGGGTCTTTATCTGAGAAAGTACATCGTCTGGGTTCAAATTCTTTTCTTTGCAAAGGTTCCGGGCAAGCTGTTCAACGCCTGCGCTGTCACCTTTTTCCATCATCTGTATTGCATTGTTCATTACTGGATTATTTCCCGCTTGTCTCTTCATCATAGTAATAAGAGCTTGTTGGGGATTTCCGCCGGATCTCATCATTTGCATCAGCTGCATCGGATTCATCATTTCTGATTGCCTCCCTTCTGCTGTTGCTGTGGAGCTTCTGTCTGGGTAGGTAATAATTTCTTGATCTCTGAAATTTCTGTGCAGACATCGGTACGAAGTTGATTAAACAAACCAACAATATCTACCTGCTGATTCGGTTCTGAAGGTGCCTGACCTTCAGTATTTACAAGTCGATACACAAATATTTGACTTCTGCCGTCTGCCTGTAACTGTTTTCGGTAGATCTCTGAGCCGTCGGTCTTCGGATAAAAAACGGGCGCTCCAGACATATTAACATCTTTTGCTTTCACCGATTCAATACTGTCAACCATCTGTCCAGGCAAAAACTGATTTGTCTGCGGCTGTGTTGGAACTTGAACCGGCGCTTGATTGTAAGGGGTCATTTGTTGGAAATTATTTTGAGGCTGATACAGCCTTTCAGAATATGGCTGTGATGTTTGGTACTGTGGGTACATTCCTGCATTCCAGATCGGATAAGGCTGCATATCAATTCCTCCCTTGTCTTGATGTCTTTATTTTAACTCTCAGACAAGTATTTTCCCACGCCAGTGTTTCGACTTGTTCCCGCCGCAAACACGCCACTTTACCGCCATTGTAAAGAAATGCCCCGATAGTACATCGGGGCAGCATTGATTATCTTTCGTTTCATTTTTCTGTTTATGCGATCAATAGTTCTCGAACTATATCCCATAAGTTCAGCAGCTTCCCATAGGGTCTTTTCTTCATAGACCCTAAGCTTAAATAAGCACTCTTCCCGCGAGTTGAATCCTGCTTCATGCAAATAAAACAAGCGTTCATCTTCTGTAAAGTCTTTGACAAAATCTCTTGTTTTGAAGTCTTCCATTCCACTGTCCTCCCTTAGTGGCTGGAATAATTACATCGGCAGTGTTCCGCCTTTTAACAGGTATCCCAATACCGCACAAACAATTCCGGTGATAATATTCATTACAATAGTATCATATCTCTTTCCCGGCGCTGCCATGAGAGCTTTAACATTTGTGCATGTCTCATCAACTGTAGTCTTTATGTGCTTTAAATCATTTTCCGCTATTGCACTATGTCTTTCCAAGTCCTCAATCCTGTTATAGAATTTCTCATGATCCTTGGAATTCTTTTCTCGAAGTTCACGCAGTTCTTCTTCCAGTGTTCGTAAGCGGTGTGCATTTACGCAATCTGATTCACATCCCATAAATTGGCACCTCTTATCTCCCTATCAACGTATGCTTCTCCCCACCACCGCGCGAAACATCCCTGCAACAAGACGGGAGGGTTCTTGTTACGCACCGTCAACTATAAGATCCGCGCAACTGGAATAATTCCTCTGAAATAACTGGATGGGGTTCCAGCTCCATCATATGAAACCGAGGCCCCGCTTTCGGAGTATCCAGTTATGCCCTCTTTTCCTTGTTTATCATAATGGAATTGTGCGATTTTTCGTATCTTGCTTCCATATCTCTTAATGGCATATTCCCGCGCTTTCGCCGTTTCCTCATCGCTGGTAAATCCATATGGGTACAAAACTTCGCACACTTCGTCTGCCGCATCCTCCAGGAGCATCAGCAAAAAAGGATTCTGCTCTTCTGTATAATCGTCTCCAATGTATTCAATTAAGCCTTTAAGCAGTTCTCCCATAATCAATCTCCTTTATTTGTTTCTGGATGGTCGGCCACGCTTCGGGCTCGGTTTGATTATCTCTTCAGAAATATCAGAAAAGGGAAGCTCTGTATTAGCTTCCCTCTCCTCGTTCTCTGGAACCTCCTGTCCTGCCCGATAATAGATACCATTACGATTTACAATGTGATCGTATTTCATCGGGATTCCCCCTTATTTTACTTTGATAACGTATACGCCATCCATACCCTCGTAGGACGGAAGAGCAAGCATGGATGCGGTTGTGGAATACTGTACCGGCGGTCCATAAATTGTTTGTGTGGCAATCGCAATGCCGCTTTCAAGAACAGAAACGTCTACGCTGGAATCGTCACGGAGGGTTCTTTCCTCTGGTGTTACGCCCGCCCATGTGTTTCCAAGTGTACCGGCACCGATGATTGTTACATAATCATCCGGGTAGAACTTCTTTTCAGTTCCATCATAGTCTGTGTACATCTTGTCGTAAAGAACAACTGTAAGACCTGTGTTGAGCTGGAAGATCTCACGAGCCTTTGCCTTGGACATGAATCCTACACTTAAGCCTGTTGAAGTAATGAACGCATTCTTCATCTGATTGTTCTCGATCAGATAGGTGAATGTTTTGCTGTTCATAAGGGCATAAGTCGGTGCCATACCGATACTGGAGAGATACTCTGTGCCGACCTGGATGTCGTTTAACGGTTTTGCCGTATCCGCCTTATCCCATGTAGCAGTACCAGAAAGCTCCGCATAGTGTTTATTCTTCCAGCTGGAATCCGGATCATAGTCGTATGCATAGACCGTATTATCCGCAGTGCCGATAGAAATCAGCATTTCTCCGCCTACCGGAGCGAGTAACTGCATTCTCATCTTCTCGGCAGATACTCTTGCACCTTCTACCAGTTCAGAAGCATCGTCATAGATGGAATTCAGAACATCATCCAGATACGGATCGTTGGAGTCCTGTGCCCTCTGGATCTCCATGAGGTCATGCTCTTTAATCATCATGCTCTCACGGAAGAACGGCATCTCCTCTTTTACGATCTCGAATCCTTTACGGGTTCTGATTGTTGCAAGGCTGTCAAGGGCTGACGGCTTTAACGCAACAGAAAGTCCCTTATGAGATTTGATCCATTTCAGATCAATGCCGTTTTTCTTTCTTACCGGGAACCATGTAGTTCCGAGATACGGCATATTATTACTTGCTTCGTTTGTAACACGATATGCGACCGCTTGTGCGGTAAAAACGTCTGTAAATTTCATTCTTTCTCCTTTCCGCTTTAAGCGTTCGCTGCCGGCATTGTTCCCACGATGATCGGCTCTTCAAAAGCAATTCGGCATCCCGCATTTACCATTGCCGCTACTAATGCCGCATCATATGTGAGACCGCTGTTCGCCTGCGCTCTAGTTACATGAATGTATGCGCTCTTCAGAACCTGTTGCTGCGGTCTGCTCTCATATGCGTCATGAAGCAGAATTCCAACAGCGCCGGTCCACGGTGTTGCAGAAACTACTTTTCCATCCTTATTGAGCGGTGTTCCCGCTTTTACGATTTTTTCTCCATTGTCAGCAGTTGCTGATACTCCGGTAAAATCTACCGTCATTGGAACCGCCTGGAACTCTTTTCTGTTTAAGATTTCCGCTTCCATAGCAACTGTATTTTTTGTTATTTTCATGTCACCTCGTGCCATTTGTGTTCCTCCTTACACGTAGTGTTTTAAAACGTCCTGGTTCACCTCACCGGATCGTGAAGATGTCATTTTCTTGGCTTTCTCTAATGCGAGAGATGTTTTCTCTCCGCCATTTCCGCCTCGAATGTCATCACGACCGGCATAGAACTCTTGTTCCCATGCTGTTTTCTTCGCTTTGATATGATTGCCAAGAGCCTTGAACGCCTTTTCGACATCATTTCCGGCTAAAGCCTCCGCAAACTCTTTAGCGGTTACTTTATCCATTCCGATATCTGCATCCATACAGCGCTCTGTATAATCCCGAATCTGAATCTTTGCTTCCAGTTCCTTAATGCGAGCATCTTTCTGTGCGTCTGCCTCTGCTTTGGCTGCCGCTGCCTGGTCCTCCGCAGACATTTTCGCCCTGAGCTGTTTCTTATAGTTGGCGGCCTCCGTTGACGCTGTGTTCTTTTCGTTCTGAAGCTGAGCGTTTCTCGCTCTCTCTTCTGAAAGCTGAACCAGAAGTTCATCTACTGACGGCTGTTTGCCCTGTGGGTCTTGATCTCCACCGCTTCCATTAGCGTTTCCACCGTCTGCCGGATCTCCACCTTCAGCTCCGCCATCCGCAAAGAGCTGTAAATTCATCGGTACATTAAATGTTCCTCGTTCAAATTCAAGATTTCTTTTTCTCATATCAAACCTGCCTTTCCGCGATTTAAGCCTTCTCTGGCTATGTTTTGCTCTTTTACACATTTCTCTTGTGCCGGGTCTTACGCTTTCCCGGAAGCGTTCGCTCCGTTTAACGTCACTTCTCCTGACGTATTAAAAAAACACCCGGTTTCCCGAATGCTGATTTTTAAATGTATTTAATTGTGCATCGGCAATTGACAATTTGATTGGCACTTGCCCCATATGATGTGTCTTTGGGATAGTCCATAATGGAATCACCTACCAGGAACGGTTCTGTAATCGGTTTAATCGTCCCGCCTACTTTTCTGTGATCCGGTCTTTCGCGGTCATCCCTGATGTCTACCCATTTTTTTCTGGTTTTTCCTGCTGCTATCGCGTCCACAAAATCTTGATGATTCAGCGATGTATTTGCTTCATTTTCAGCTAAATATTTAGCCCTATCTGGAGATACGTAAAAAGGATCATCTGGATTATTCTGAACCGACTCGATTATTTGGTATGATATATTTTGAATATAGTTATCCATATATTCATCCAGCGTTACGAATCCGGATATCGCAGTGCGATATTGATATACAAATTGCGTCCTTGCAAGTTCATAATTTGTACCATCGTACTGCTGCACAGAAAACAGAATTGCCATAACTATTAGGAAGCACTCTTCCATTTTCTTTGCAAGTGCAATTCTTTTTTCTTCATCTTTCTCCGGCAGATCCATATCTCCAAAATATTCCTGAAAATCAACACTTCTTCTGTTCTTCACATAGTTGTTAACCTCGTCGAAATTTCTAATTGCAAGCATGGGCATTCCTCACTATGTTTGAACTTTGTTTTGTTCCGTGTTCATTCCATCAAGAATCGGGCTATTCTCCGTTTGATCGGAATTATCAGCCGATATCCTGGTATCGGCAGGTTCTTCAGAGGATTCAGAAGGAAGTGCCGATTTTTGAATTGCTTCAATCATCTCTTTGCTGTCAAGCCATACCTGCTCAGCATCTGGGAAGATCTCCGCCTCTTTCAGTACATGCCGTCCATTTAATCCCTTCGCAAGCATTTGGGAAACAAAGTTCGCCTTGTTGACAAGATCGTAGTTTCTTCTTCTCGTAAAGTGGAAATCAATGTCCGTGCTGTGAAGCTGCCGAACTGGGCTGTCCATCGGAAGAATATCTTCCGGCACTTTATCCACAGCCGCAAGAATCAGCATCAGTTCTTCACGCTTGCCGCGTTCCGTCATCTGTTGCTCTTTCAAAGCGTCAAGCTCTGCGGCACTCCATCCAGAGGACATATCCGTCGCAACTCCAGTAGATCCGCCACCGGCGCTGTCATATTGAATTGGAACCTTGCAGTCCTGGAATATCTCGGATCTGGTGGACTGTATAGCGTTTAATGTGCTGGACCCGTCAAACGTACTGGATAACGGCTGTATTTTCGCAACTTTTCCATCATCACTGTATGTTAAAATCCACTGTCCGCTTCTCGGATGCTTGATCTCTCCTGTTTTTTCATCGCGTTGGAAATCAACATTATCTCCCCACCAAATTTCCTGCGTCCTCTGGGCCACATCATTGGTAAAGTCAGAAATAAGAATGTTCAGTGCGTCCATTCTTGATATCTGCCGTTCAAAGCAGCCGGTCCGGTCAAATGATCTCTCATATTCAACGATTGGTATCCTGCCGAGAGGATTTTTTGAAACCGTGACCTTATCTCCGACAACTTCAAACCGTAACTTCGATGTAAAGCATGTATACTCGGTCTGATCTTCGTTTTCTGAGAATGTTACGCCTAGGACTTTCTTCCTTCCCGGTGCATTTCTGTAAACGCAGAACGCATATTGAGAATCCAGCGTATACAGTTCAAACAAAGCGCCGTCTTCCCACTCAGATGTTTTCACATCAATCATCCGGTGTCCGATTCCACAAACCTCGATAGATTCTGCAAGACATTGATCTTCGTATCCTATATTGGATCCGTTCTTCAAGGCTTCATTTAATGCCGCAATGCCCTTATCGTCCTTTTCCGGGTCTGTCTCATGGATTTCATTATTCCCACGCTGAATCAGCATGATCGGATTGCTCCAGTTGTATCCGACCTTAAATTCCTTAATGTCGTTAGCAATATTGCTATGCACCCGGATATCTATTTCTGGTCGGATAGTTTTTGTTCTTTGCAAATCCTGCTTGCCGCGCTCGTACTCAATGAGGAATTGCATCTCTTTGACATTGAAATCATGGATTGCTCTTGCATGACTCAGCACGTCCAGAATATTGTCCCGAGTTATTTCTTTTTCATTTGTATAGATTCTCCGTCTTCCAAGTAAATCGTAATCTCTCACTGCATACCTTCTTTTGGGCATAAAAAAAGCACCTGGTTTTTATCCAGATGCTTAGATTTATATTTTGACAGGTTCATTATAACACACTCTGTTTTTCATTTATAGCTGACGTTCTGTGACATTTGGAGACATTTTAAACATTCTTCCTGGAATTTCTTTTTCCCCTGGGCGTATAAGCGATAAATATGGCGCTCTGTGCGACCGGTCTCCTCTGATAACTGTTTTACAGTCTTATTAGAGATATCTATTCCGAAGAGTATGTCATAATACTTTTCATCAAGTCGTTCTAATATCTTTACCGAATTTTCACGCGCCTCCATATACTTCTGAATGCTTTCTTCCAGCTTTTCCTCTTTGCTCTCTATCTTCACATACATAGTCCCCATCGGATCATTGTTTCTGGAAGTCTGCACTCTGCAAGTGTTCTGGCATGCCTTGATACTCCGAGACATCTCCTTGAGCTGATCAATCTCCATTCTCAGTCTCCGGGATTTTCTATAATAAAACTTTACTTCGTCCAAATATGTCATTTCGTTTTCCATGAGCATTACCTCCTAGTATGGGCTGTCAACACATTCCGCCGGTTTCCGTTCCGGTACAGATACATATTCTGCCAGCATCGCCAAAGAATCGATTCCATCATCGTGCGGCATTTTTGCTTTTGTGGTATATGTCGTTACATTCCCCATAAATAATCCGTAGTCTGATTTCGGCTTGTAAAGCGCCGGTTCTAAGAACAGGCAGTGTTTCTTTATCCAATCAGAGTTCACGAGAATCTTTGTTTCCTTATTAGCTGTCGTGTACTTTGTCTCGATTACTGTGCGACATTTGCCTTTGATCATTTTTTCTATATTGTCCGCAATTCTTCCTCCGGCCTGGTTCGACTCGAAGCGTACCTTGTGCGGCTGGTGTCGGATAAGGATATCAGCCGTCTTATGGTCCAGTGTTGCATAGTCCGTGTTATCATCGAAAACGACATCGGGAATATAGAAATCCTCTCCGAACTGGTACGCAATCGGCAATGATTCATAGTCTGTACCTTTATCTTTGGTATCGCATACTCCCCAGATTGCATCTGGATCCCTAGTCGGCATGATTGTGAATTCATTCTGTTTCTCCGGCACTTGATCCTTATTGAGATAAAATCTTCGAAGTTCATCCGGTGGGAGCAGCAATCCTTCTCTCTCGACCGGCTTTTGCTGAAACAGACAGTTGAATGAGATCTCATCCATAGTCTCTTTCATATCTAAGAAATACTTAGTTGAGAAACCATTCACAGCGAACTGGAAGTTACTTTCTCCATCCTCATTCAGCGCTGGGATTGCAATGAATCTCGCCCTAGGGTTCCCGGCATACAGCTGTTGAAGCTTTCCAATCGGATCGTGAACTGACCATCTCGTAGCAATATAAAATTCCTTGCATCCATCCAGACGTCGGGACCGAAGGTCATTTGTTACTTTAGTCCATAGCGTTTCAAGTCTCGATTTATTCAGTGCTTCTTCGATACCTGAAACAAGGTCATCGGCCGTTAGGAACCGGTTGCAACGTGTTGCACCTGTCAAGGATCCATCAATAGATCTGAATGTCCACGTTTTAAATCGACCATTTCTCTCCAGATTAACTGTCGTTTCTTTAGCATTGGTGCCTTGAATCTTTATAGTCGGAAACAATTCATGCCATGCATACTCAACCGGGTCGTTAATAATTTCCAAAACTCCATCATAAAGCGACCGAGTCAAAATACTACTATGCGCAGATGACAGGTTGAAGTCATTTGGAAACCATCCGCCCACTAGCGAGAGAAAGAAGTCCTCAAGAGTGGATTTTCCACAACCCGGCGGAACGCTCAGGCAGAAGATGTCCAATTCATCATCCATCATGTCTTGCAGCGATTGAATGATATTGTGCTTAAGGAATACTTCACGTCGCGGCTCATAGAATCTTTCTTTCGGTATTCTGTATCTCTCAAGATATAAAAGCCCGCTGTCCACCTGTTGATTCTTTGCTTCGAACATCAGTGCTTTATAATACATGTCGTTAAAAGCTCCGCTGCCCGTTTTTCCAGCCATATAGTCCGCCATTTGATGTGTGTATTTGCTGACTTTCATGGCGTATTTTTTCACCTGCTTATCATCAAAAGACAGATCTTTCTTCATATTCAGTAACAGATCGAGGCTGTCCTTTTGATTCTGAAGCAACGTCATATCTGACTTCAGAAGATTTCCAAATGTCTCCTTGTACCATTCAAAATTTTTTCGTCCCATAAAAAAAGAGCCACGCCTCCTCTATCGGAAGTCATGGCTCTCATATGGCACTCTTGACTTTACTTATTTAACCAATCATTCTCTAAATAACAAAATCCACAAGTCGTAGCACCCGTTAAAATTATCCACCCGATCCAGAATATCCAAGTCCATGATATTGTCATTCTTTTTATCGTATTTTCGATATCTGAACCGTCAAAAAACTTCGACTCATCAGATATGGTCCCATCTCGCAGATCCGTATAAATAGTCCCCACCGACTCAACTGGGGTTCCATAGTAATTAAACCTTACGCGAGAAGATTCTTTTATTGTATCTATATACTTTCCATCTGGAATTTGAATTTTCTTATAATCCATCTCAATTCCGAGAAATCTAATTCGGTCACTATGAATGCTTTCGCTCCCAACATGGTCCCATGTCCAATAAGTTTCCGTTCTAGTGTGCGTATTTCCTTTGCTATCAGTTTTTGTCACAGTTCTGGTGTGTGGATTATAATGCTCCTCATCTTTTTCTACATACAGATAAGACCCACCGATTTCTGGATATGTCACCGGATCTACCGCTTCCAAGGTTCCATATACGAATGCATTTCCAACAGAGGTATCCATTCCATACTGAAACTGTTTAGCATCTGTGATTTGCAATGCTGAATAATACTCAGATTTTTTTTGCACTTGATAGGCGTCAATCCTACCGGCGATTACAAATCCTACAAGAATCATGATTGCGATAATCGTAACGCTTGCCAAAATCTCACGTTTGGTTATTTCCATAAGCTACCCTAAATATCTCCAATGTGTTGGCTCATAATAAACATACATACTGCCATCTGGTACAAACCATAAATTCCCTTGTCGGAAAAGTATTTGAACATTACGTTCTCCTAATCTATCGTGAATTTTGGTTTCCAAAGGCACATTTTCCGGGGGAGTATGAAATTTGGTTGTCATCCACTGCATACGCTTCTCCCTTACTTAATCAAATAAATTGGTCGGCGCATCTACCGGTGCGCCATAATCAAGACGCTGATATTCCAATACTTCATACCCTGTCCAATCAAGGAATACTCTCGCTGGAAAGCTCTTCACATATCGGTTGTAAGTTCCCACTTGCTTATTATATGCGGACCGGTACTGAGAAATCAAATTCTCCGTTGTTGATAATTCGGTCATCAGCTGCTTATAGTTCTCATTGCTCTTCAGTTCTGGATACGCTTCAGCAACTGCTGTAATAGCCGTTGCCACGTTCTCAATGTCAGAAGTATTGCTTCGTCCATCCACAATCGCTTGTAACACTTCCGCCTCATGCTTATCATATTGTTTCACGGTGTCCACAAGATTCGGCAGTAAGTCAATTCGGCGTTTTTCCTGCACCCGAATATCTGATTCAGCCGTTTCTACCGCCTGTTCCAATGTAATGGCTTTGTTCCTGCTGCTCTGAACCATGAACACTGCCATAATCCATAAAACAAGTATTCCTACCACCACAAGCACAATATTTTTCCAATTATTCTTCATTTTCAACCTTTACTCTCCTTATCTAATCAAAAGTGTGATTCATAATGTAATTTCGCGAATTCTCATTATAAATTGATCGTGCAGTTTCCATGAATTTCTGGATGCCAATCCCATAGTCACTCATTGGATTATTTAACAATTTGAAAATCTTATCAGTATCCATTTCTTCTGTATGTCTTTTTATCGCAGGACTTCCGAGACCATTTTTTGTGCAAAATCCTTTTACATGTTCACCGCCGTTTAAGTCCAAAATTGTTAAGCATTTTCCGAGTCCTGGATATATTTGATTTATTACAACGGTTATTGTTTTACCTCTATATGGGACATTGACATCTCCACATAAAACTTTTCCCTTTATGTCAATTCTCACATTTCCGATCCATGTTTTATAAATATCATAATCGCCACATATTCTCCAAATCCATTCGTCGCTAAAACATATTCTTTGCATGTGTTCATCTTTTAATGATTCCCACTGTTCGTGTTCTTTTTGTCCATAATGTCTTTCCGGAATATCCGCATACCATATTGCAGCTAAATCCTTTCTGTTGAAAAACACTGGATATTTGCGCAAAATATCTTCTCTTGTTTCCCGCATTTCACATTCTATTAAATAATCGAGTGCCTTTCCAAACTTTCTCGATTAGCACTCGATTATAAATTCCTTCTTGCAGTTACTTCCTTTGCACTTATACGGCATATGCTGAATTTTCGTGTCCGGAAGAACTCGTACCACTTTCTTTCCACACCACGGGCAAACAGCCCACCGGCTTCCGTCTGTGAACGTCTTCACAGCAGCAATGCCGTCAAATCCCTCTTCCGGTTGATTCATACAGCGCCGGAACGCATCAAACTCTATACTGTTTATCACCTGGGACATCTTCATTTCGATACTCCTTCATTAAAATTGCAGTAAATCAAGAGATGTTCTGCAATCTGACGCAACTTTTCTTTGCTACGCATGTTAATTAATGTATCCCTTATTGCATCGTGACTGCCAGTGGCCTTATCTTTTCTTGCTGCCCTATTTAATGTCGATTTCCGAACCATTTCAATAAGCCACATCGCAATTTTTATCGGCTCTTCTGGCATTACATCCTTAGGATCTGCGATTTCTGCATTCCAAGGAACACACTTCAAATTCTCCCACATATGACGGTCAAATAATTCAAGCGCTTCGCCCGTTGTATTCTTCTTTAGTTCTTCTAAGACTTTTATAATATCAGCTTCTATCATTTTTAATGAATCACCACCCATCCAATATAATATATCATAGGCAAAATCCTATCAGGAAAAGTGCTATGTGCAAAGAAACTACCATTAATCCATACTCCCTTCCCTAAACTCAACCGTCACTCCGGTCTCCTCTTCGCACTGTTTAACCATACCATCCACATCGCCATCATACGCCTGCCATATCTTCTGCGATTCCAGAAATGCCCGGTTGATCCGTTCATACCCAAAACCATATGTCCGATGTAGAGCAATTGCCATCGCTGCATAGATCTGTGGAGTTATCCGGTCTGCTGCCTTATTGAGGTTGTCGACCTGGTTCTTTTTCGCAAGTAACTTAACCGAATTTATTAGCCTGTTATTCTTTCCCATATTAACCCTTTATTTCTGTGAAAGTAGTCATGTCGTAGCTTTCTCTGATGTGATCCACGCATTCCTGCATTCGCTCCCGGATATATTCGTCCTTCATGATGTTTGGATGACTGTACCAGTCACAGCTGCCCTGCGCCCCGTTCTTCTTATACTTCTGATAATCGAAAAACATAATAAATAACGGTATTCGCGTTAAATTCTTTGTCTTATATCTGAGCCACATGTTCCACATTTTGAGCATCTTCTATCCCCTCCCATTCCTCACATGTGTCATCTAAGCATGTAAAATCTGCCCGATGCTCAGAGTCTCCATTAAAACAAACTCCATTAAACGTTTCATACCATTTACATGTACTGCAATATTTTTTCATAATTCCGGCGTGTGGAGTCGAACCACCATGCTTTACCTGTTAAAGCGCCGGATCCATCGTCAATTTAATTATAAAGAGAAGGAAAACCAACCGGTCACGGCAAGTAACCGGCAAAACCATGTGGCAGATTCGCTCTGCCTTAACAGCAAACAGCTACATGGTGAAAGGATGTCACATGAATCATGCTACACCATGGACCATCAGGGACTTGAACCCCGGGTCTCCCCGTTATGAGCGGGGTGCTCTAACCAACTGAGCTAATGGTCCTGAGTAAAAGGGACAGCTTGCAGCCTATCCCTCATACTGTTGCAGTTCTTAACCACCAGCTGCAACAAAGGCTCTCTGCGTTTATCTGCCGACCGCAGGGAATGAGGATGATAGGAATCGAACCCACGCTCTCACGATTAAAAGTCGTGCGCTTTGCCAATTAAGCTACATCCCCATAGAAACAAGCAATTAAAACTGCTAAAATACGGAAGTAGAAGTTATGCAACAGTTAGTCGGCACCTATGAATAGGGACAAGCGTTATGATTTTCTGTTGTTTATCGGCAGGATTGCGCCCAGATGTTTACCTGACTTGTACTTCAATACACAATCTTGTTCCGCTACCGCCTCTTACGCTCTATTTTTACTTCCGCATTATTTCAAACATGATTAGGGCTTCCCCTTATCCATCACCGATGCAATCATATTCAGCCAATGTGACGACAAGTCTGAGCTTTCGGGAGCGACCCTGGGCTTCTTGCCGCGGTCAAAGCACATACAGGATTTCACCTGTAAATTTCACGGTTCTTTCAGATGTTTTTAAAAACTTCAATGCGTGAAGGAAATTTTTCTTCTGCCATACCGCTACTTTAACGAATTTCTTGTGTTATACCCCGATTTCTCGGGTTCAAGGCAAATCGACTTCTTTGAGAGTTCCATTTAGTCCGTAGTCTCTCACACCGCCGACATCAATGGATTATTCCTGCACCGCAGGCGTCTTTTCTACGCCGACCACAAGGATTCTGCTTTTGATTTTCTCTATGATGATACACTGCACAGCATTGTTGATGGTTTCCATCTTCTCCACAGGATCACTCGCTGAGGAAAGAATCAATAAATCCAGTATCCCGAATTTATCTATCTCGTTACTGCACATCTCGGCAAGGCTGAAAAACCTCTCTACACCGAGGTAATCATGTTTAAACTGGCATAGCCGGATTCGAACCGGCGACATCTTGCTTAACAGGCAAGCGTTCTGACCGCTGGACTATATGCCAATGAATTGCAGGAGTGGGATTTGAACCCACGATCTTTGGGGAATTAACCCGACGAGCTGCCAACTGCTCTATCGCGCTTTGTGCGCATCCCATTCGATGATTTCTTGAATCTTCGTAAGCACCTGTGCACTATCAGCGCCGACTATCAAGTGTTTTCTCATGGGCATTGTCAATCTCTCTGAGGTGTTGCGCGTACCTCAGTTCATCTGGGCGCTACCCAGCCTGCATCGGAATGGAAGGATTCGAACCCCCGTCCACTCGGGATCTGTCCCGAATACTCGCGCCTACGAGCAGCATTCCGATAATGTCCCGGACGAACCGGGGCATCGTACGTAAGAAAAGGAGTCTAAAAACATGTCCACCATAGTGAATGGCGGAATACCGAGGAATGGAATCGAACCATTTACCTGTCAACTGTATTATCGCGCGCTTCTGACCGCTCTACCTCTGAGCTACCTCGATTTAACCGGCCGATGCCGGTTAGCAATAGTTTTGTTCGTGCCATGCCCTGCACTATGCGGTTTTTAAGAGTCATATCGTTTTACCGCCAATCTACACGCCGCTCTTTTGCCCTCAAGCAGTAGTCGGGATTACATGGGCGAGGATTTGCACCTCGCTGCTGAAGGGGAAACAGCCCGACCTATTTGTCGCCATGTAAATGGGGTTACATTATGGTAAGGAAAAGACGTGGCGGTCTTCCCGCCAATGCCACCCGAAGTTTCTGACGCTTCTTTAATCAGCTCTCGCTAGGTGGCGGAGGCTCTAATCGCATGATATTAGAAGCCGACTAGGCTACCGGGAATCGAACCCGGGATACAGGAGTCAAAGTCCCGTGCCTTTCCGCTTGGCTATAGCCCAAAATTTATACAGGAATCGTCCGTATGCTTTTTACAAACGCCTTGGGGATCATTATATAAGATTCCGAGGCTCCATCAATGCAAAAAGTATCAGCGGACTTATCGAAGGTATATCCAAACAGTGTTTCAATATCTTCTGTGGTCCCGTCTACATACTCAACATGTACCATGGTGTCAACCTACCTCCCCAGATTGCTATCAGCGCTAATGCATATGTGCATTCCATAAACCAGAAGAAAAACAGTGACGCTTTATTGTCTGTGAAATCTGCGGTTCGCATATAACAGAAAATTATCACCATGAATGCGATAACAAACACGGTTGCTGTGATTCTAATTGCTTCCATTCTCGTCTCCTACAACTCGATTTGTGATGCGCTCAGCGATTTCTTGAACTGAAAAATCGACTCCATCCGGGATCTCATACAGCGCAGAAGCAACGCTACCGCAAAACGCCTCCCGGATGAGCTTGTCAGACTTTAATATCTCACTCAGGTCTGCGATCTTATCTTTGTTGCTCTTTGGGACAGAATCCATCGTGATCAGTTCCGAATACGGAAGAGTTTCGATCCACTCCCGGAACTGCCGCCACTCATCAAGCTTGTGTCCGGCGCGGGCATAATAGATGTTCCGAAGTACTGCATAATTCAGCATAACTGTTCGCTTCTGATTGTATGACGTAGGGAGAAGTTGGATCATCTGCCACCAGAAAGACTTTTCTTTCGTCGCATTGAAATAATTCCTTTGAGCATTAAGCACTCCAATAAGTGCATTAAGAATTTGTACGTTTTCTTCTTCAAGATGCTCATAGCTAAAATCATTCAGCGTAAACTCTTTCGCATGGATCTTATGCATCTTTGAACATGAATTCGCAACTGTGCCGACCTTGTAGGTATCATACTCAGACCACCAGTACAACGGCGCTGTGACATCGACCGTGACCGGAAGGAACCGCATAAACTTTGAGTGATCCGTTCCAGCCTTGACCAGACGTTTCATGAGATCCAGATCGTTCTCACCGATTCTCATATGCCCCGGCCAGAACTGACTATCGCTCTTCCCCCAACTGTTCATTGGATTCCGGGTGCCGCGGATTGTTGCTTTCCACTGTTCTGGTGACGGTGTGACGGTATTTTCAATTTTAATCATGTTAATTACCTTCCTTGCCTGCGGCATATGATTTCAAGCCAAAAATGACAGTGTCTAAAATCAGCGATGCAATAATCATTGCTTTGCACCAACTCGGAAATTGAAGTTGGCAAAGCATATATAAAACAATGGCATTCGTAAGTATTTAACATTCAACTCCCTTAGCATACTTCAGTTTATCTTCCTCTCGGGCGAGTTCACAATATTTCCAACGGGAAGTAGATTGCCCGTTTCCATAAGCTGTCCAACTGGTCATTCCAGCTTCAAAAGTTACATACGGATCCTTCCCTTTGAAATAACCGCAAAAATATCTTCTATGAAATAAATCGGCCGTGTTGTTTCGAACCAATACAGGTGTGTCCACCGGAACATTTTCCCAATCAATCCCTGGCTCCTTGTATTCAGAATCGAGCCAATCCTTAAAAACAGTACGACAGTTGAATGGTTTGTAAAATTTGCAGTTAAAACATGATATGTCTCCGCACCCGCAAATCTTTCCATCTACTGTAATAGCTACTGTTGTGTGATCCAATGCGAGATCCATAATTTCTTTTGCAAATTTCTCCCGATTAAGCATTGCAACCATCCTTTCTGCCATATTGCTCATTTCTTCCATTCACGAAATATAAGTGGCGCCGAAATCATCTATTGGCGATGTTTCAATCATTCCATCTTTTGGTCCGATAGTCCTGACTGAATTTATAGACTGCCAGTATCTCTCGCATTCCGTAATTGTGTTGATATGGTGGTCGTAATTCTCATTGTAGCCATCGGTACATGTCAGCTCTCCGGCACATCTCATGCAGTATTCACATTCCTTGCATTTTTCCATGGTCATTCCCTCACGATCTTGCACTTGAGTAGTCTCTCGGCTTCCTCGATGGAAATCTCCGGGCGAGGTTTCTTAATAACCTTTATGTCATCGATTTGGAAATTACTTCTTTGTGCCATAGATTTGACTCCTGTTATTTTGGGGACGATTCGGGGAAGGGGCTTTTTTATTTTTGGGGAATTTTGGGGAGCAACCCCGCCCTAACCCTGTGCACCTTCCAGACCCCTACCCGGCAGCTCTCACGCCGTCAGACCTGGGAATCCTGGAAGGAATCCATTAAATCACCGCCATAATACCCACTGATGAATTGTGTCCATATTGTTTGTCTAACTATTCGTGAAATGACTGTTTGACGAATAGTTGAAATCAATATGTGGTATGGCTCTATGTGCATATACACCATATTGTGGTTTTATAGCTATAATTGTCAGAATCTTTTTTATTCATCAAGGTTAGGCAGCTGTGGGGCCTGTGTGCTGCCTGCAAGGGCATGTCTTGAAGCAATATCTGCCGCTGTCTGCTCTGCCACTAGAGCGCCTTGTGGGGCTTCTGTGGGTTGCCCCATGTTCCAGCCATGTCGACGGTTGAGCGCTCCCAGGATTGCGACCGGTGCTCTTTTACCTCCAGAGATTAACATACCACTAAGGGTTTCTTCGTTATTGTCTGATAACTTTTTATACAAATCTAGCCCGGCTGGGCCTGCCTCCTGAATCCCCTCGGCGTACCCCCCGTTGCCTTTGCCGCCCCAGTAGGATATTAAATCCTTAGAAATCGTGGTAAGGAAACAGAACCCATTTATTGATACCTCTTTATCGTAATCATAACAAAGGGATATATAATAATCTGCCACCTTATGGAGTTTATTTAAATCATAAGAGTTATTGTTAGTGATGCCGCCATACATGAGGTTGCTACTATCGTCGTACGGTTCGCGTTTTAATTTCTGCGTATTTTTGAATACGTTTTGGCCGATATATCGGAGCGCCGCGGACCACTTATTTTGACCGGCTTTTTCCATGTCCTCAACGCCACGATCCCGGATAAACTCATCCAGACTTTCGTGGATCTCGCTTAAATACACTTCCATTCCGTCATCGGTACGCTCTGTCAATGCGCTCATGCTCTCAGCTCCTTCCTGATCCGTCTAAATCTCGCAGCGATCCGCCTTTCGGCAGTAGTCGCAATCTTGCCAGCTGGTGCAGTCCTCCTGGATGCATTCCCCGCCGCTCTCGGCACATTTGCCGGATTTATTATAAATACACTTAAATTTACACTCATCCATCACTATCACGCCTTTGTAAAAATAAAAAAAGAGCTATGCACAGCTCCTTGTGTCTGGGTCTTTTACGAGGTGACCTCAACCAGGGGAAGGGCTGTTATAGCTCTACAACATGCGATTAACTGTATGCGGTTTTTGTCTGTGCCATTACGATACCACAAGCACTATGATTTTGTCAACACCAATTTTTTAAAACTCTTGTGGTTGTGGTTTTTAAAAAAATACTAAAGGTTGATAGTTACTAGCTCCCCGATAGGTATTAAATACCACCAGGAAAAGACTAAAAGAATAAAAGAATACCAGAAACAAAAGAAACATGTACTTCGTACATGCAAAGAAAAGCGTGACGCTAACGTTACGCTAACGTGACGCGTCACGTGACGCGTTTTGAGGGTTGAGCAATTCCAGAAAACCCTTGTAAAATAAGGCTTTGTTAAAATCATCAATAGGATTGTATACAATTTTTGAACCCTTTTTGTGACCTTCCAGTACCCTAAAATCACCCCGTAACGTAGAAACAATGATTCGCTGTTGATTTTTCGTTGATTAACAAAAATATTTTGTTGTTAGCTTTCCCGGAGACCGTCAAAAATGCCCGATTTTGGCGTTGACATTCTGCGACATACCCGCCCATTTTGTGACAATGGCAAAATGCCCAGAGAGATCCCCCGGGCATAAAATTTATAAAATATTAATATAAAATTTATAAAATTTTACGTTTTTACAGCACTCAAGGACGGCTTTCCACCGGAAATACTAATGTCACACACGGACATGTTGTAATAAATATTGACTAATCCTCCCATACCTTTAAAGTGATATACCGCACCCCGTCATTGTCCCATGTCCGGAACTGTGGTTCCTTGTCTCCTGCTAATACCTCGTTGATGTCGTATTGCATACCCCACGGGGACTCGACAGCCAAGCCGCCCGCGGCGGTTTCGTAGACTTCCCAGCCTTTGCTCTTCTCTGGGAGCGATACAATCAGCTCATCAGAAGCAACCGCGGTTGCAGCTTCAGTACCATAGGTATATTTCACTCGCTTTTCTGCTGACAGGCAACCATAATTTCTGTAAATCTTAAATTTCTTCATGTTCAAATCCCCTCCCCTTAAAATCTGTCGTTAATATTGACTGACGGCCATCTTCCACCGCATTCCATGCCGCTTTCCAGCTCATAGAAGACTACAAGCCCGGTTCCGCGATCATATACGCGCCGGATCTTCACAAGCTCGCCGTTGCGTTTGCAGCCTATTTCCCGGGTCACTCGGTAACCGTCAAGCAGTGGATCCTCTGACAGCCATTTCACGGCATCCATGAACGCCTCGACGCTGACGCCGGTATTTTCGTGCCAGTTCTGGAAGATCTTACTTTCTCCCGCCCGGACACGCTTCTCTATCTTTTCATACTTCCATGCCATTTCACTCATGCTGTTTTCCTCCTGTCGTTTTCTCTTCTTGACAGTTATTATTATACTATAAGTGCATTATAAAGTCAATGCTATAAGTGCATTATTTTTTATATTTTTCCATTCTGTCAAGTTCTGCCGCGACTACTTCCTTAATAAATACGCTCGGTTTTTTGATTCCTAAACGTTCCATTTTGTCACGAGTTCCAGCCGGGAATATAACATTTATTCTATCATTCTTTTTTTCATATTCCCTTACCGCTTTTCTTTGGGCTTCTGTTGTTTTTAATTCTTCCATTTTGTCGCGCTCCTTTTTTCTTTATATTATACTATAAGTGCATTATAAAGTCAATGCTATAAGTGCATTATACATCTTTCACAGATATAAGTGCATTATTTTGTCTATTTTTACCATTGTATAAGTGCATTATATTTGGTATTATATAGCCATAAGAACAACATAAAACCCTTGAAAATTTTAACGAACGACAAATGTCGTTCGTTGAGCAATTGACTTTTAAGGAGGCAACATGCAGGAATTAACCCAGACAATTACAACATTAGAAATTTCTGAGATGATCGGGGCAAGACATGCCGACATTCTAAAGAAACTGGAAGGTCGTGAGTTAAAAGGAAAACACGTTAAGGGAATAATTGATATTCTGACTCAACACAATTTAGTGCCGAGTGATTACTTCCTTAAATCTTCCTATATCGACAAAAAAGGCGAAGAACACACTTGTTACAAAGTCACCCGCCTCGGCTGCGATTTCCTGGCGAACAAATTTAACGGCGAAAAAGGAATCATCTTCACCGCTAAATATGTGAAGCGTTTCCACGAGATGGAAGAAGCCATAAAAGCCAAGGAACGCGCCACTATCCCGGAGTCACCGACCCCGGCAGCAGGCAAGCGGAAAATTCCAATGACAAAGTGGTTCTTTTCCAATAACTGGAAAATTGACGCGATCATGGCAAATTTTGGGTGGAGCCGGAAATACCTTTACCACAAGATTCTGGTGGAGCTCTCGGATCTGTACAATCTCCGAGATGTGGAACTTGCCTATAAAGAATTCCATGGCTACAGGCCGGAATACAAGCTCGATCTGCTGGATTTTGATGAACGTTTAGCGAACACAGCAACGCATTATTTGAATTATTTATTAGTTGAGGAGGCATAGAATTATGAACGAATTTGCAAAGATGATTTATGAAAAATGGGCCGAGGATCACGCAGAAAGCGCCTTATATTTCGATACCGGCGCGGAGCTGGTGAAACGAATCGAGGGGACATTATCGCTTGATCTCGCAGACGAATTTTATACCTTGTTTTGTGACAGCTGTAAAGAGGTCGAATCCAACGCATTCCGGGAGGGCTTCGAGTACGCGTGCAAATGCCTGTCCAATGGCAAAATTGAGTTTAGCAAATAACAACGCCCGTCGGAGCTGATCCGGCGGCACCACCAGAAAGAAGGAAAGATTATGAAAAAAGCATTATTAGGATTTTTAGCAGGAATGGCACTCACAGCGGCAGTGTTCGTCACATACGCCCATTTTAACATGATAAACATGCCCCAGGTTGTGGACATCCAGACCACCGATAGCGGCGCTATGATCGTGACGGAAGACGGTTCCGGATACTACTGGGAGCGGTAAAGAAAAAAGGCGGGGATCATCTCCCCGTCTCTCGCTCCATGCGTTCCGCTATGGCCCGTTTGATATATCCGTTGATAGTTTCCCCGGTTTGTTCCGCTATTCCTTTTAGCGCCTCATAATCCGATAACTGCATGTCAAGCGGAACGCGCTTAATCTTTTTAGCTTTATATTCCTTTACCGCTTTTTTGTGCGCCTCTGTGGCTACCATATAAAAGCCCCCTTTCCCACTATGCAAAAGTATATCATACTTTGCAATATGTGTACATATATAATATTGCACGAAAATATAGCGGTATGTGTACACATATTTTAGTTATTATGTCAATTGCTATATGTGTACACATATAGTATAATAACATCATCAGAAAGAGATAAACAACCAACACAGAAAAGGAGATACAAACCATGAGAAAAGAATTTGAAATCATCGGAAACACCATAATTAATAGATCGTTTAACGAGAATGTTTTTCAGATTGTCGACAGAATCCCGGCAGGATTTTCCATCTGGAACATCGGCGCAAACATGAAATCCACGGAATGGATTCCGTTATGTGAGGATCTCCACCCGGAAGACATGAAAGATTACAGCATCAATACAAACACGTTAAAAGCTATTAAGCTTCCAGAAAAAGAAGTGCGGCTCTTGAGGTACGCGGCGCATTTCGGTGTTAATAGCCTTGCAACCGCTGAAAAAGCACTTAAGAGCCACAGACGCGGTTACATGAGCGACAGAAAAAGAGAACAAGCCGAAAAAGTCATTGATATTTTTCGCGGAATATCTGAATAGTCGAAACCGCCGTTCGGCGGTCTGTAGGAACTGCCCCACCTGCACCGATGAGACAGGGCAAAATATGAAAGGACGGTATATAAAATGATTAAAAAAATGATTGACGAATTAACCAAGCTTGAAAAACTGGAAGAAATCGCAAACCATGCAGAAGATGATTATGACAGAGAACCGGAAAACGCCGAATATGAAAAAACGTTCGACGATGCTTATAAAGCCGAATATACCGCATTTATGGCGGTTGCAACAATGCTGTCTGACTGGATCGGCGTTGATATTGCAACTTCTCGCGCTATGGTAAACGGAAAGCGTGCGGAACTCTGGGACATTCTAAAACGCGCAGCAATTCAATAAGCCGAAACGCCCTTGTGGGCGTCCGGATCGGGTGCCGCCGGTCCGCTGATGATGGCAGGCAGAAAGGGATATATATGATTATTGGAACAGAATCAAATGGAATGAAATGTGTTTATGATCTTCCAGCGGAGATTAAAACCGCGGAGGAGTTCAACAGCCTCATATATGGATATCATTACAGTGATCGTACACGGGACGAGCTCCAGGGACAGCCATTGCTGTTAGGGCTTGCGGGTCCAATGTTTAACGGCTTTGGACATCTCCAGAGCACCGGCGAGGAAGTCGCCATTATCCGTTATGAGAAACCGATGAAGTATTAAGCCGTTTGGAGTTTCCCGGGGTTCGATTCCTCGGGGCGGTGTTTTCCGGAAAAGAAAAGAGGAATGATAGCATGATGAATTTTATAGCTGTTATATGTGTATTTGTGGGCGGCTATGGCGTCCGCTGGCTGCGCGAAGTAATGCAGGAGGTAAAATAGCATGGTAAAATATGATTTTGATTCTATGGGCGCTCTGTGGGCCGATCAGGCGCGAAAAATCGTGGAAAACGGCGTTTTTGTCGCAAATAGCGGCGGCTGGGATCTGTGGGCGTATGACGGGACCGTTTATAGTATCCCGGTTAATGGGTCCGGCGGTTCTGCGTCGTATTGGTGCGCACTCTCTCAGCTACGCACACATCTTTTCCGGCTTCGGACTATTTGCCGCTATAACTCACTTATTCCGGATTACTGGGAGAACATCAACCGCGAATTTTTAGCGGCTTATGGCATTACATAGATATTTATCGGTGACGCTTTAGGCGTGGGCGGTTCAGTCCGCCGCCGGTATTTCTGGGTGTTTTCCGTTTCCCTTCCAGGATCCCCGCAAGGGGACGTAGAAAAACGGCGTTGACTGGAAACCGATAAAGCCAGGATGAGCCCGGAGGCGGACCGGCAGAACAACCGCCATTGTTCAAAACTTGCCCGGGCGTTATGCCTGGGTTGCTTGCTATTTGTTACGTTACAGACGGCTTGCGAGCCGTTCCGAGCGACGCAAGCGGTAAATAATCGCGGCTATTGTGGAGCGATCCACACGCCCGACACGCGGAAAAAGTGCAGTTTCTCGCCGTTACTGATAACGGGCGCGGCAGGAGTACAGGCCGTCACCGCTGCACCACGCTGGAGCCGGGACCGTTCCAGATCACAACAAAAAGCCCCCGCAAGCGCACGAGACGCGCAAAATATTATTCTTGGAGGTGATCCGATGACAGAAAAAGATATTTTTATGGTCCGCTGCGAGGTGGAAGGGATACGCTCAAACCTGGAAAAATTGAGTATGACACGCGAGCCGGTAGAATATTGGTTTTTACGTGGGCGCCTTGAGGGGATCGCAAGCGCTTTTATGATAATGCCCTGGCATTTTAAGACGTGGAAAGATCTATACAACGGCATTATAAAGTATCTGGATGACGCAGACAAGCAAAATAAGCCGGCATAATGCGCCCTTTTCCGGGGCGCTATTGCCTTATGTGGCGCTTGACATCCTCCGCCGTGCGTGGTACGCTACAAATAATTAAAAGCTTTTAAAAGGCTTTTGCGGCGGTTTCCTGCGTGTGGGTGGAAAGATCTACACGCAACACATCAAAATCGTTTTGCGTGGCGTTTAATGCTTGTATGTAAATGATCGCATGATAACGCAGTGACTCCGGCGCGGTGATACGGACCGTATCGGGTCTATTAAGAGCACCCTGGGATTTGGGAGAAATTTGAGGGAAATTTGAGAATGAGAATTTTTCGAATCCTGAAAATGAAATTCCGGATCAAAAATCGGGACCCCGGGGGGTATCAAAAATTTTCCGATTGGTCGCTGCGGAAGAAAAAATTTTAAAATCGAGGAAAAATGCATGATAGAAAGCTTCAATCACTACACACTTAACACCGGAGATTCCCGCCGTTCACATCCTCGCGAAGTCGATAAGAACATGTATCTTGTTTTTAAGGGCTTTATCCGGGATTCTCAGAAAAAAGAGTTCGTGGATCTGTTCGACGATGTCCAGTTCAAGATTACCATGACGGAGCGCCGCTCCTATGTGTGTACTCTCTTCAAAACGATAAAAGGGGAGCATACTCCGTTTCTGATCACATTCGGATGCTGTGATAAGGAAGATTATTCCTATATGCTCGAACAGCTCCAGAATTTTTATGAGCGGTTCAATCACGAAAAGTCGACGGTTATTCCGAGTTTGCCGTTTGTTGCTGACGTGATTATGCCGGCCGCATTATTCTGCATGAAAGAGCTTGAGTGGACTGGGGACTTCTGCCGGTGTATGGGCTGGGCGGTACTCAGCCCGGAGAGCATCCGACCGTAACCGGATCTGTGAAAAATCTGGTTCGGATTTTCGGCAAGGGATTTTTAGAAACTGGAAAACGGATTTTCACCTGTAAAACAGGCACCCCCGGGGGTATCGAATTTTTTCCGATTTGTTTCCAGGTGGTTTCAGCGTTGACGTTTATTCAATTATATGATACCATAATTACATACCTTTCGAATTTTTTTATCTGGTTTTGCGGATGCACGCAGGGGTGATCCGAATTCCTTCAATAATGCGGATTTTATTATTGAAACTATTTTCCCTGCAAATGCAGAAACAAGACAAACAGATGTGAGAAAAGCCTCCGTATTATACGGAGGCTTCTTTCGTTTTAAAGCTACTAAAAAATTTTCCCACACTTGTTACATACATACTTCTCATCAGTCACGACTCTATCCCGTCTTATGACTTTCTCTTTTTTGTTTAATACGGTAAATGGCTTGAGAGGATTGAGGTTTAACGTATATCTTGTTTTTGTCTTCCCAGGTATTATTTTCTGTTCCTGATATGGCGAGCAGTCTTCACTTTTACATCTTGGACACCGTACTTCTATTTTTTTACCAAAGAGTGAATACCGGTACATCCCGTTAAATTCTTCTTTTACCTGATTGGCTTCAATCTCTTTCTGAGTGAATCGATATTTGCAACAAGCGCAATGAATTGTACCCGGCGGATTATATGTCCCACATTTAGGACACTCCATATAAAAATTCGATTCCGTTTGATTTGATTCTGTTTTCTTATTCAAAACTTTCAGCCCACAGTCATTGCAATATCCATCATCATCTATGGATTCAGAACCACAATATGGACACTTTATTACCTCATCTGCTTTTTGCGTCTGATTCATTTCATGAAGAACACATTCCGTTGGGCAACCGCAGTTTGGACACGCAGCTGCTTTATCCGAAAATTCCTTTCCGCACTCCGTACATGTTATTAACGCCATATTAATGCCCCCTAATTTAAATCGACATATTCTCCTGCCGTACTATCTCCAATTTTTATGTAAACAGTTTTGTAAGAATACTTTGATAAGTCTACCACTTCAAATTCCACCAGCCATTTTGTCCTCACCTTGGCACCAAATGAATTTGTGGCGTCCACATAGCTCTGAACCCCAACGATATCGCCCTTCTTCTGCATACCAATTTCGCTTGAATTGGTAACAATTGACGGGAATTTGGCAGATCTGGGATCCTTTAAATTTCCCTTAACAATTTCTTCCGCGATCTGCATGTAATATATTGCATCGTATTGATCTATACTGCTGCTTGTATTCACATAATCAGAAACTTTGTGTTTTACTGCTCCATCAGAATAAAAAGTTGCTCCACCGCCAGGCTGGAAAATCCTGTATACGTCATCACTGGCTGTTAAAGTAAAACTGAATGAGTCTGAAACAAAGTCATAGTTATCATTTCCCATAGAATTCTTTCCTTTATAGCGAGCTCCGGAAAATCCAATCTGATTTACAATAAGGTCATAGGCCTCTTCAGCAACCTTATCTGAAAGAATGGACTTTAAGGAATCCATCAAAGGATCTCCCGATGATGTGGTAGTTTCTTCCACACTCGGTTCGGTCGATCCTTCGGTAACGGCTTCTGTAGTGGCTTCTGGCGCTGTCTCTGTAACGGCTTCTGTAGGAGGCTCAGTTTCCATTTCAGTTGATGCCTCGGCAGTAGTGGTTTCAGCGGTGCTCAAACTCTCAGCTTCTTTTCTTGCTTCCTCTTCTGCTTTTTCTTTAGCTCTCTCTTCCGATTGAATCCTAATCTCCTCTTTTGTGCTTTCCGGAATTGCCTTGACATAAATCACCATTAAAGCAATAAATGCAAAAAATGATATTCCGAAAAAAAGCAAAGATTTCTTAGCTCCTTTTTTCATGAGCATCATGATGGGTAAACTTAATAATGCTATTCCCATACAGATCACCGACAAGCATCCTAACAAACTAATTAATACAACCATAATAATCCCCCTTATATTTTCTAAATACATTATAGCACATCGCCCCTAAAAAACATACTTTTAAACGCAAAAAAAGCAGAGATTTTTCTCTGCCCCATTGTCTGAATAATCAGAACTGTTTTAAACTTGATTTTGCCCCTGCTCCCCTTGTTTACTTAGATAACTAAGCGATAATCATAGCGAATTTCGGTCTCATGCCCGTAAAGGTGCCGCGGATGCCTGTAAAATACTGTGCTCCGCACTGGTAACATAATATTTAAAAGGTTGTCATTACGGAGCACCGCTTTCCGATCATAAGTTTTATGTACTTTTTCGGAAGTTTTCAGATAAAACTCAACACTGGCATAATCGGTATCTTGTGGTGTAATGACGATTTTATCGATCAATTCATCCACTATCTTGTTGTCTAGATCTTCCGATTTTACGCCAGAAAAATCATTCAGCAGCTTAGCTGCTTTGTCCAGTACGCTATTCGATTTTAGCTCTACTGGTGACTTAGAAGTGAAAGAATCTATTAGGGACTGAGCACGCTCGATCTTTCGATTCAGCAATTTGGTATTGGAAATGAACTCATCATCGGATAAAATGCCCTGGAGGTTGTAATCGAGAAGTTTCTGCTTCTTCGCCATGTTATTCTCGATCTCCTTATTCAGTTCTGCAATCTTAGCAGATTTATCTACAGATGAGTCGATATTTTTCCGCAACATATCCAGATACATCTCGCAGTATTTCTGGATATCAGAAGGGGAAATCGTGATAAGATCTATTACCATGGATCGTATCTCCTCTTCTTTTATTGGGAATGATTTGCAGCTATCCGTTCCGTTTTTTAGCTTATCGCTGCAATACCAGGTTGAATCATCTTTGCCTCGCAAACGGCGATGCTTTAACCAGTATGGAGCACCATCCGTCCCACAATATATCTTCCCAGTGAATGTATTTGGCGTTGTGCATACCTTCCTGCGAGCTTTGATCGCGTCACCTCGTTCAACGAAATATTTATTAGCCAGTTCCCAGGTTTCCTCGTCAATAATTGCCGGGACCCTTTCACCTGTCTCATCCTTATACATGATCCACTCGTCTTTCGGGATAAACTTCCGCTTTTTCGTGAACATATCAATGATTTTTACTTTTCCGCCGACATAGTATCCCTTATATTTGGGATTTGTAATAATATGCCCGATTACTGTCCGGCTGATCTTTTCCCCATAATGATTTCGGTATCCAGATGCATATATTTCCCGTTCAAGCATAGGGGTTGTATACACTCCTGTTGCGTATTTCTCATAGATTGATCGGACCATTTCAGCTTCATAAGGATCAATAACAAGCTTGCCATGATCTTTGTTGTATCCATAAAGCATAGAGTTCCCCATTACTACTCCCCGTTTTATGGATTGGGCATGTCCCATTCGGACTCTTGTAGAGGTTTTTAAGCTTTCGTTCTGGGCGATACTGGACAATATCGCTAGGTGAAGCTCTGCGTCCTCATTGATCGTATTCACATTATCAGTATAGAACCAGACACCGATTCCACAATTTAAGAGCAATCGGGTGTACCGGATACTGTCCAGGGTGTTTCTCGCAAAACGGGAGATTTCTTTTGTGAGGATTAAATCATACATTTGATTCTGTCCATCACTGATCATTCTCTGGAAATCTTCTCGCTTATCTGCCATAATTCCTGATGCACCATCGTCGATATATTTACCTACAAAAGTCCACGCCGGATGAGAGGCGATAAGCTCCTCAAAAAATGTGTCCTGGTTTACAGTTGAGTTTTTCTGTTCCTCCTTATCCGTGCTGACACGCACATAATAGACAACCCGTAGTGGGATGTCAAAGATACTTTGCCCTTTTAAAAGCTGCCTTACCTTATATATATCCATAATGTCCTCCTGCAAAAAATGCAGGGGCAAAATCAATTTGATTATATCCCCTGCATAATTGTTTTTCAATCAATTACTGACAATTTTCAACCTCTGAATGCGATTTTCTATCCGTTTCTTAGTATCCTCATCAATAATTCCGCTTCGAAGCATCCTATTGTTAATTGCTCTTAAGATGCATCGAGCCATGATTTCTTCATTTTTAGATTTTCCCATGTTTTGAAAGAAGCTAGGATATCCTTTATGCCGGCCGGCAGCATCCTGTTCCTTTCTTATTTTTTTGAGTGATCACGTCTAAACTCCACAAATCTTTCTATTGCGTCGAAACATGTAGAGCATACATCCATTTCATGACGGATTTTGATTTTACAGAACCCGCCGTTATAGCTGCGACCGTTCAGGACGCCATATTTACGTTTGCAGAGGTCGCATGTGTACTTTTTGTCACCATTCTCCATATACTCAATCATTTGTATCACCTCACTTTTACGGGAGTATCTGTTCTATATTTATGCTGACTTTAGCAATTTTATACTCATCTCCGCATCCTCTTCTTCGAAAATCAATCTTCGCGATTTCCGGATCACTGTAGGTAATCATCTGCTCACTGCTTTCACGCTGATAGAATGGCCACCCATTGGACTTATCGGTCCCATATACGAATTTCTTAGTTTTAGTATTTAATATCGCGTACATTTTTATTCCTTTACTCGAATCTTTTCTCTTTTAACTTCTTGATTTTGTTTTCTAGCCTAGTGATTTCTCTTTTCCGCATTTCTTTAGCACGTTTCACGGCATCTGTTTTTCTCTTGTACCAATCCCTACTGCCATATGCTTCATCCCAAGCGTTTCCATAAACAGTAGATCCATCTCTACTCGTACTTTTTACTTCCATCTCGAATATGCCGCGGGTAAGGGCGTATTTAGTAATCCATACTTTCATAAATCTTCCTCCACGATTATTATTTTAAGCTCAAGTAACACATGATTCCACAATCTGGGAACACCTCTGTGTTCATGTTGTCTGTCCTGTCAATTCTGTGACTGCCATTTCAAGATTCTTTCCAACAACATTTACCCTGTAGTAAAGAGAATTTCTGCTTATATGATACTCTTTTGCTATCTGAGATAACGTTTTCATTTCGCCATTGAACAAATAATAGTGGTTATTTCTTTTATTATTTTCCTGCACTACCATACTTACCCACCGACAATTTTCTGGGTAATATCCCTTGTTATTATCTATTCGATCTAGTGTTAAATCTTCTCGATATCCGTTCTTATATGCCCAACCTCGGAAATTAATAAAATCATCAATCCATTCTTTACATACTGTGATTCCACGTCCACCATAATGCCGATACTCTCGGCACTTTGGATTTAAACATCTTTGCTTCATATGGCTCCAAGCTGTATATAAACGTGTTTTGTGCATGCCATGAATCCTGTATCTATCATGCTTATTTTGTTCATTCCAACAGCCACAGGATTTAGTTAAGCCACGTCTCACTGAATAGCTTGATGTAACTATCTTCTTTCCGCAATCGCACTTAAATTTCCACCTAGCCCCGGAACTGCCCTGACAAATATATTCAAGTGCTGTCAATCTGTTAAATTTCATTCCAGTTATATCAATAAAATTTCCTGGACGCATTCGTTATTCCTTTCTTTTATTTTGGCGCACTTTTGCTCCATATTTACTTTTTCAGCATTAATTTTTTCACATTATATTTCGATTTTTTGATTCATTTGACTCTTTCTGCTTCATGATGTCATTACTTTAGCAATCAGGTTATCATACATCTCTTTATATGTGTCACGCTGAACCTGCAATCTAAATGCTTCTTCTGATGTCACTACGATTGCACCACCCTCTGAAGTCATTGAAACACTGCCGGTTTTCTGCTGCGCCCGAATAATCTCTTTCTTAAGGTCGTCAATTTCCTGCAACTGCTTTTGTATTGTGTCTTCGTACTGACTTACCGTTTTTGTATCTCCATTTAAGCCCAGAGAAATCATGAGCGCAATGTCAATATTTTTCATTTCCTGATCTGTAACTTGTCCGATGTAGTTATTTACTCGATCAGTAGATATAGACGATACCTGCTCACATAATGCAATAGAGGTTCTTCCAGTGCTACGAATAGTCACGTGTGTCGGAAGATCTGCTTTCGGCTGCGTTGTTATATATACAACTTCGATTACGCTTGAATGCTTATTGCATTCATTGTTGCTGACTATGATAGCCGGTCTATCTGCGTACTGCTCACTCCCTGTTACTGCCCCCCCCCGCGGGCAATGTAGAATATATCTCCTCTTTTCATAGTTTTTACCTCCTGTTCTCATTTTATAACTGTGCTTTCCTTATTCACTCGCCTTGAAATTGTATATAGGTTTTATGATTTTCACGACTTCTACGGTATCCGCAATATTGGTAATGATTTCTTCCATTGTCTTATAAGCCATCGGACTTTCGTCAATGGTAGCGCAATTGACGGAAGTGGTGAAGATACCCTTCATGGCATTTTCATACTCCTCAAGTGATACCAGTTCTTTTGCCTTGCTGCGGCTCATTACTCGACCAGCACCGTGAGGAGCTGAACAGTTCCAATCCTCATTGCCTTTGCCAACGCCGATGATACAGCCATCACGCATATTTATAGGAATAAGAAGTTTTTCACCAGCTTTCGCAGAGATGGCTCCTTTACGAACCATGTTCGTTCCAAATTCAATGTAGTTGTGAACGGTCTCGAACATCGGTAAATCCCAATAGGAAATTTTGCCTCCGAATAAATTGCTGACGATTCGGTTTGCAATTTCACATCTGTTGTTCGTTGCAAAGCGCTGGCATTCTTTCATATCGTAAAGATAATCTTCCCTATGTTTCCCGGTAAGGTAGCACAGCTCTTTCGGAATTTTGAGAGGATTCGGGGAGAATTTTCTATGAATTTCGGAAATCGCTTTCTGAATCTCTGATTTGCGCCCCTGTGCCTTATAATCGGCGATCAGTTTCTCTTGCATAGCCATGAGTTCGTCCTTGCCTTGCATGGTCTCAATGGCAAGATTCTGATAATATTCGGCAACCTGTTTCCCCAAGTTACGGCTGCCAGTATGAATCACGAGATACTTCATACCCTCGGAATCGGCATCAATCTCAATGAAGTGATTTCCACCTCCGAGTGAACCGATAGAGCGAACCAATCGTTCAGGATCTTTGAGTACCTTATAACACCGAAGGTTTTTAAGTGTCTTGGCAGAGTAAATAGCGACCTCGTTCACCTCACGTCCGCTCGGTATGTTCTCCCGAATAGCCCTGTCGAGACAATCGAAATCAATGTCAATCTTCCCTAGCTCCACGGTTAGCATACCGCATCCAATGTCAACACCAACGATATTTGGGATAACCTTATCCCCTAAATCAGCCGTAAAGCCAATAACGCAACCAGTTCCAGCATGAACATCCGGCATGATACGAACCTTGCACTTTGCGAACGCTGGTTGTCTGATAAGGGTATAAATCTGATTCAGAGCCGTAGGCTCAATGTTATCGGTAAAAATCTTTAAGTTACTCACTACAACCCCTCCTTCAAATTTCAGTTTGGGTAATTATTCACCCTCGCAAAAGTCACATTTTGTATTGCATTTTTCCCATTCTTCAGAGTGCTCTGCGTATCCATCCGCCCTGTTTAAATACTTATACGCAAGTACATTCATGCATCTTTCACACGCCGATGCAAAAACAACGAGCGCCTCTGGTAAGGTATAGTCTCCACTATTCACCATCGCCATAATTACATCCTGGTTCCCGCCGCCAATACTAGCATTGAAATCAATCAATGGGGTAGTTGGTGAGCCATAGTCCCATTTTCTTCCCCACGGTTGCCACCACTTCCTTACCTGGCTGCACCCGCACGCCGTACATGTATGTCCTTTGTATCCTTTGATCAGATCTACATCTTTTTTCCAATACTTCCTTTTATGCTTGCACGCTGCTTTTTCACGTTCACTATGTACGATTCGTACATGATCCGTTACTTGCAGCGGAAAACAAGAATGATATGTTTTTGCCTCTTCTGGAAGCCTATCAATGCACATATCGTCCGGAATTTTTGTTACATTTCCGCTTTCGTCTTCGTACCAGATCCCGAGTTTTAACTTTGACTTGTCAATATTCATCCTTCACTCCTCCAAATCCTTATAATACTTCTCCCTAACGCTCTCTATAGTATCTGTTGGATTGATGCCATGAATGATATGCCGAAGATAATAAATCCCATCTATTTTGCATAAAACAACACAAGTCATAAATGCTCCTTATCTTAATTTAATATATCATCAAGGTTTTTTAGTCCTTTCTGCATCTTATTCCAATGCACAAGGGCAAGATATTGCGACTTAAAGTCGAGACATCCACCTCGTCCGCAATTAGGGCAGAAAGCGCTCCATTCTTGTCCATTTGTTACTTTGAGCTGCGGCATCCCGTAATATACGCTATCTGCTACTGTCGGCTCATGGTCTATGCACACGCACGTCTCTATATGATCTACCTTCATTTGCCATTACCTCCAAATCTTAATTTCAGTTTACGCGATCATAAAGAAAAGCTTCCAAAGAATCGGATGCCTTTTTATTTTCTCGGCCAATCGCAACGCCACTTCGGCGTTTACATTCTCCCAATTTCCAGTATCGATGACATATCCGTTTTCAGATATCACTATGTCTTGAATAAATATTGAGAAATCGAAACCGTCAAGCCACCCTTGCTGATATGCCTTGTTTAGTATTGCTTTTCCGCGTCCTGTCATTTTCTATACCTTCTCCCATGAGCCAATTCGATTATGCTCATAGCATTGACAGGGGTATTAGTCGTAATCCTATTCATCCTTCACTCCTCCAAATCTTAATCTTCTTGATAAATTGCCTGTCCACACATCGGGCAGAAGTGATAGCATATCTTCTTAAAATCTCCATTAAGGTTTTCTGCACCACATGCCGGGCAAACATATTCATCGACATGTATCTCATTTACCTTCATAGGGATCTGTTTGGACAGTGCGTTTAGTATCAAATGCGTTTCCTTTTTATCGATTGTAACTGTACAATCAATTTCTGCTTTTCTGCATGATCTTATATAGCGTACAACTCTGTAAATTTCGTCCACAATCTCTGCCTCCAAATCTTAATTCGGATCACTTATAATCTTCAAACCTTTTTACCGCCGCAAAAGCGAATCTCGAGTTCACCCAGCGTTGTAGGCGTTTCAGATCAGCTCCCGTAGACAACTTGTACTTGTCATAGATCATCACATACGGGCTGTATCCCAAATCCCGTAGAGTATATATGCGTTCAAGATCCTGTTCCAGCGTGGTATTAAATCCACACAAAACATATACGCTCATTTTCCGGTAGTCCCATCCTGTCTGCAGCTTGAACATCTCAAACTTTGGAATGATCTTATCTTTATCCTCGTACCGATCCCACGCGAAATGGATCTGTTTGATCTTCATCTCCTTGAGATACTGGGCTTTCTCCGCTGTCATAATCCGGATATCACATCCCTGCGAGAAATCCACCCATGCTCCACTGGCGATTAGCTGTTGACTCAAGGTTTTCCAATCTCGGCAGGCAAACATATTCGGATCCAGAAGCACTATATTCTTTTGTCCGGCCCAGAACTCCGATAAATCAGCCACTTTCCGACTGCGCCGCCCCTCTTTGTGTCCGACAATGCAAAAATCACAGCCCCGCGGACATCCACGAGTGAGAAATCCATACGCCGTATCCTTGCACAGATCCGGGTATAAGTCATAGTCCGGGTAGATATGCTCAATTTCCTCCGGCAACGGATCCCCGCCAGACGGGTATGTATATCCGGTACCGCCTCGTATGATCTCCGTAGCGTTCACAGGATGCGGATAATCTTGAGTAAAGGTGAATACCTTGCTCATATATACTTTATCTGGCGGATTTATCCACGCTGTCAGCGGATCGTACCACTCTACCGAATCGCCTTTCCGTTTATGCCATGCTGATAGCTTCATAAGCGGCAAACTGGGGAAATTATGCCCGTCAACATCAATCAGCGATACTCTCATTACTTCTCCTTGTTTTGATTAAAGAACAAATATTTCGTCTCTATCATACGATTGCTCTGTATAATACTCGCACTTATTTGCTCTGCTATAATGCACGTCCTGGCCACACTGAACA